>JAEEGL015281150.1_pt1 | contig 78609 bp, 58 predicted proteins | sample 9134231 | NCBI WGS metagenome assembly JAEEGL01 (sample SAMN16246548, study PRJNA631951) | gut metagenome | biome: gut microbiome; feature: rumen; material: fiber-attached | host: Bos | place: Iran: Karaj | collected 2018-10 | reverse complement strand
CTTCAGACCATACCGTTCCCCATACACGTCCCAAGGAAGATGGTCCCCCAGCCACACCCAGCGGTTCCTCTTGTCAAGTCCGTCGAGCGACGACTTGAAAACATCGATGGTCAACTGCTTGTAACTTGGTTTGAATTTCATTTGCTTGCCAGTTTTAACACCCAAAGGTACTCATTATTTGTTAAATAAAAGAAGGATAATTGTTATAAATACTTAATATTCAGCAAGTTGCTATATAATCAGCAAACACTAATTATTCTTAAACATTCTGAAATATCCAATTTCAATGATTAGATTTTGCTCAACAATTTGTTGATGACTTTTTTACTCATTCTTTCTTCAATCCAAATTGTCGAGCAATGAGCCACAAGTATCACCACTATAGTTGTAAGAATAAATATGGTCAAACTCAGTAACTTTATATTGTCAATAGGTAGATGCATACAAAGATAACAGGATAGAGAGGCAATGATAGGCATATGGACGAGATATATCATAAAAGATATCCTTCCCAGATATTTGAAAAAGCCTGCACTTAGGATTTTTTGCAAAAAGGGGTTAAACAGTACACATAAGAATAATAAAATGACTGTCATAACCTCCCTCATGGGAAATTTGATTTGTGGGATGATGTAATAAAAAGCCAAGGCTCCAAACAAACATCCTATAGACACAAGAATCTTATATTTAGAGTGCTGAAGGGAGGGGTGCAATAATAAAAGGATAAATCCTGCAATCATAGGTATATAATAAGGATTCAACATATATCCGCAAATGAACATGAAAAAGCACGAAAAGATGATTTTGTTGATTGTCCTCATTTCATAGGTGACCACATGAATCATAAGTACAAAATACGATCCAATTAAAATATATCTCAACATCCAGGTTGGCAAATCCACTCCTGTCGTATCTCCAAATGGTGAGGCAAGAATCGCTTTTATCAATCGAAAAGGTAATAGGTGATTCATCGTACTTTCATTATAGTATGAATGAGAATACCACTCAGAAAACCCATCATTATACATAACGTTGAAACACCTCATAAGAAAGACCACAATAAGAATTGGAGCAATAGGAACAGCCAAACGTAAATACCTCTTGACAATTGTATTTCTGACCAGACTAATATCCAATGGCTTTCTATTCATGGACAATGCATTGGAAAAACCACTAAGAAGGATAAACATAAAGACAGCCAAACATCCATCTATCAATATTTTTGTGACAGGATTGTTTAATAAGACATCCCTTGACCAATATAAGTGTCCCGTATTTTCAGAATAATGGCAAAAAAACACAATCAAGGCGGCCAATCCTTTCATCCCGTCTATGTAATCAATTCTTGAATCCTTTATCATATTAATGGATTTTAAAATGGTCGTTTAGGAATTTTAATGATAGTTTTTTAAGATTGTGACATTTTTTTAATGACTCTATTGGTATTTCATAAGAGAACGCACCATCATAATCTTCTGTCGAAAGAATAATATTCTGACTGAGTGACAATGAATCAAGTAGAGAATAGAATCGAGAGATGCCTCTTTTTTTATTACCAACAACTACAAATGGTTTGTTGAAAATAATAGAGAAGATGCATGCATGATAAGAGTCTGTGATCACAAATTCCGCATCAATAAATCCTCTAAGCCAGTTCTCTAATGGAGGCTGGACTCTTTCTGTTTGTGGAGCGTTAAAGTCTTCTACTTTTGAATTGGTGTAAAAGGGAGTCAATCCCTTCTTTAAGCCAATAGTATTGATAAGCCGTTTTTTTTCAGGTGTTTCATCTAGTATATAACACATCAGGTTTCCTGGACTTTTAGGTGGATCTAATTCATTGATGAGTTTTATGTAATCTTCTTTTTCCAAAAGAAACGAAGGATCCAAAACCAAATGGACATCTTCCCTACTTAGTTTTTGTTTGCATAACTGAATGGCTGACGACTCTCTAACACTTACTGCAGAGAAATCTTTTAGCAAATGACTACACTTTATAGTTTCAGATGCTGAATATTCCCATTCATCCGTGCCAAAAGATGCTGCATAAGCATATTTCCTTATTTTTTTATTACTGACAAATCTTAAGTATGCATCCGGAATATCCGCTCCCCACAATTTGTTGAAATAGATGGGGCGCCATACTTGATCACTTCCAACTATGATGCAATCGACATCCTCAAGAATACCCTTTTTGATTTCTTTTACAACTCGTGTGTGAATATACTTGTCGATGAATTGCTGGGTGTTCTTTTCCCTTTCAATTCTTTTTTCATTAACCTGCTGGGGATTGAAGTATGCGACATTTTTTTTAAGTAAATGTTTGAATATGAAATATTTACAGGCAGATAAGTATCTTCTGTATGCGGAAAGATACATATTCCTGTCTTTGTTCAAAACAATTACCTCATGTCCCATTCTCTCTAAAATGGTTTGAAGGGCATAGGCTTGTATGATACCCCCATAATTGGTACTAAGAACCAAAGATAATATACCTATTTTCATTTGACCTGCTTTTTCCAACGAATCATCAACTCAAAGTTCTTCCATCCGTGCTGTTTGTGCCGAAATGAGATATTGTCAATAGTAGATTTTTCAATTCTACTTGCTGCATTAGGGTATTTGGTTTTTGTAACCTTATTGTCAGTGTGCGGATTGACTTCAATGAGATGAAGTGCTTTTTTTATTTTAATGATGGTTCGGTATGACAATGGGGGACGAAGTTCTTCCTCTATCAGATGTCGTATGTCCTTCACTTTGTCCAATTTAAGGAAAAAGTGACTTCTTTTGGGATGTTGTACAGCACTTTGCTCGACATGTGGGTTGTGAGCCAATGCTTTCTCATATTTAATGAGTTCGAATTCTACCTTGGAAGAGAAAAACAAAGACTCTCCTTTGTCTGTATGAATCAGGATAAGACTTGTACCTTTGTCATCATCCATTTTTGGACACATATCTTGAACTCCCCAAAAATCAGCAATAGTGATGTCACTCATACTCCTTCCGCATTTTGCTTGGCAATTGTAGCAGGAGGGACGCAATATCATATTGGACAAAAAGGCTCGCATATAAAGATTTCTTTGATGACTTGAAACAATTTGACAATGGGTGTCATCATTCTCAAAATAGAAATCCAAATGCTTCCATTTCTTGCTGTTGATCAATGATATCGTTTCTTCTAAATATTTATCCCATACTTTGGGTGACGGTACCCCATGACATGCTACATCAACAGTATATAAATTGCCGTATTGCTTCCTTAAATAATGGTGTAGTCCCGCTATTTGACAAGGAGTTCCTGTGTAAAGAACAGTATAACCCTCTTTTAATAAGTGCTCAGCCTTTTTGTATGAATCTCCCGTGTTGGCTTGCAGATACTTGCTGCCCATGAATTGCTTAAGTCCACCAATGCTGTTGGTGCCATCAATAATTACTTGCCAGTTTTCATCATAACGTGCCCCCAAAATGTAACCTCCTTTAGTGATGATTGCCTCAGCCAAGTTAATAAAAATTCCACCTGACGAACTATGCTTGCGTTTTTCTTCATCTTTGTTTATGGCCGCGTAGGTCTTTTTGGGGGCATGCCTTTCAAAAGGATGCTGTTCGTGACAGACTTTTTCACACAATCCACAATTGATACAATTTTCTGATGTAACATTAGGATAAAGGAATCCTTCCGTGTCAAATTGCATGTTGATGCATCCTTTAGGGCAAATTTGCTGGCAGGCGCCACAGCCACTGCAAAGTTTTTTGTCTGTTATCTTGATCATGATGAGGATGTGAAATTTAATAAGACGTTCTGACAACATTATCAGTATTATCAGTAGTCTTTTTTTTTAATTGTAATGCATTCCTTTTGAGCAACAAATCTTGGGAAATACTTTGATAACAAAGGAACACATGCCATGCTGATAAGGACTGTAAGAACTGCTTCTGTGACTCCTCCCAAATGCAATGAGGGATAATGATTTAATAACAATGCAAGCGGACGGTAAATCATATGATGGACACAAAGGATGATAAGAGAAAACCTACCTATGTAATTGATAATCGGTAGATATCGTATTTTTTTACAGATATATAGTAAACACAAGATAGATGAAAAGGATAACAAATAAGTTGACCAACCTTCTACAATGTTATAATGCAAGGAAACTCTTTGGTGCATTTTAAATTCTAAGATAATATTGGTTACCCATAAACCGATGAAGAAAAGATCATAGTATTTGCTGTATTTCTTTGATTCGATAATGTTATACTTGTTTATTAGAAAGCCCATGGCAAAAAAGGGCATACACGTCATAGCAACATCAAAAAACAGAGGAAGAAATAACTTGGAATAGCCTAAATACCATCCAAGGAGTCCTATGGTACAGATTGCAAAAAACTGGACAATTCTATTATTTAAATATTTTACAATGCAAAAACTGAAAATATTGCACCAGAATAGCGCCAAGAGAAACCAAATAGGTCCATTGAAAAATTGTCTGTTGTTAAATAAATCCAATATGCCGTCTGCATCAGTAATTAATAAGTTTGGGCTTATCCATTTAATGAGATAAAAAACAATATAGGCCGTAATGTAAAAGAAAAGGAATGGAATGATTAATGTATTGGTTTTTTTTATAAGTAGTTTAAGAAAAGAAATGTTTTTTTTGAAGAAATAACCAGATAAAGCAAAATATAATGGCACTATGGCACATGATAATCCAGGTATTGAAATTTTTAGTCCCGTATGTCCTGCAACGAGGAGCAACATACAGACTCCTTTTGCCAAATCAATATATGCTGTTCTTTTTGTCTGCATTGCAAGTATTACTTTTCCCTATAATTGTTATTTTCATGTCATATTGAAATAAGGTCTATTTCCATAAAGATAGCGGTCCATAATAGCCAAGACGGTGTAGGAAATAGTGTATATAAAACTTTATTTTTTGGAAAAAACCTGTTGTATAACTAATACCAGAGGTTCCGCTTGTCCCTTCTATTTCTATAGGAAACCAAATCTCTCTATAACAATAACCATCTTTTCTGCCTCTTTGTGAAGAATGGTAATAAATATGTTCGAAATAAATATTATTGGAGTCATCTATATCATTTGCCAAACGAAGAAAATAGTTGATCCAAAATAATTTAGGAGATACGAGCACCCTACTGTCTGCAAGTATATGACCGCGTTTGTCTTGGTATAAACTTGAATATATGGTTTCTTGATTATTGCATTTTTCTACCAATTGATTGATATTCTTGCAAATTAATCTTCCGGTAATCTTGATAATGATTGAACTATGCTGTATAATTTTGGAATGATTGAATGCATGTCTTATTATTTGGGCTTCTCCGTATCCTTTTCCTTTTCTTATATCATAATTGTTTCCATCAAAAGTAAGGTATTCTAAACGTTTAGAGTTTATAAAATATTGATAATCAGATGAGAAATCGATATTTGTATTTTCGCAGAATACAATAGACAAATCAGTATTATTCAAATAATAGGAAAGCGCTTTTTTGTACTGTTTTAGCCTTTCTGAAGAGTCCATTAGATGAGTAAGTGTCATCTTGCCTGGATTGACACATGCTGTAAGCAAAATGCATTGGTTCATATCCACCATCTTAGATTTTTGTTCTTATATCTCCAATTGTGGTATAAAAAAGGGGTATACACAGTAAGCGCCTTGTACAAACGCCATGGGAACAACCATTTATAATTCGGTTTGAACGAATATTTGCTCCACATATAGGCAGATTGTTGAAGACGCTTTGCAGACGGCTTATATGAAAGGCCTTCACTGAATGTCTTTGATTGTTCGTTAGTTCTGATGGCATATGCAAAAACGTGGATGGTTTTGTATGAATAACCCATGGAGAAAAACTGCAGCCAAAGGTCTAAGTCCATTGACCAGTTAAGCCTCAAATCAAATTTTTCGCTTATCTCATAAAGGTGCTTATGGAAAATAGTCGTTGCAGAATGTACCACAGGTCCCAATTTATTTAGGAAAAAAGAATTCCAATCAGGACCATAAATAACCCTGGTGCAAATACCGTGTTCATCTGTCATCAGACTGTCAAAGCAAAACCATTGTTTTGTTCTGTCTTTTCTCAACTCTTTTTTCATTGCCGAAGCAATGTTTTTGAGAGCATCTTTCAGCAAAAAATCATCCGCATTCAACCAAAATAACCATTCGTTGTTTGCTTGCTTGAAACCCTTGTTAAAGGCATCACTTTGTCCTTTGTCTGGCTCTGACACCCAATAGTCGATGAAAGAAGCATGTTTATTGATTATATCCTTGGAGTTATCTTTTGAGCCCCCGTCGATGACAATCAACTGAATTAATTCTTTAGGATAATCCTGATGGATGACACTTAATAGAGCGTCCTCCAAAAAGTTTCCCATGTTGTAGTTAACCACTACAATAGAAAAACGAATACTATTTGAGACTTCCATCTTTTATTTCCATTTCCTTTGAGTCATGCATTTGCTATTGTCTACACTCCCATACTTCTACACTCCTATTCTTCTAATCCAATCATTTCATTCTCAGCAGATTGTGTTTTACCTTTTCCCATAGGTAGAGTGGGTTATACCAGATAGAGCGGGCCAAGAGACTGATACCACTGAATATCCTCATTTTTTTAAAAGCATAATAGGCTTTTTTTAGTGAGTTGGCAGACTGTGCTTCTTTGATGATTCTACTCCGTTCATTGTCATTTAGACTGTCTAAGAAATTGCAAAAGGTTATATCTTCCAGGCCTGCTCTTCTCCTTTTCACGTTCGTTTTGATATGCTTCATTCGAAGAATCATCCCTGTTGAATCTGTCGACATGGCATTCTCATGTTTGCGATAGCCTCCAAGTATCTCTGGGATGACAACAATGGCTTTCCCCTGTGTATATAGGTCGCTCATACGTGTCCATAAGTCAAGGTCTTCACACAAATCTCTGTATCGCGGTTTTCCCTCAGGAAAGCCCTCTACAGCGTGTCCACCCACCGAAAGCGCAGCCTCTCTGTCATAAATAGCAGTCGGTTGCATGAAGATGAGTTTTCCCTTAGCGGCCTTTTCATAAAACCCTTTTTTTGTAGTTTCTCCAAGAAAGATGCCACCTGATAGTTTTTTTCCACGTTCGTCTATATATCCAAGATGGCAACCTACAGCGATAAAATCCTCATCAGAAGAAATCTTGGTATATAATTTCTCCACAAGGGTGGGATAGGGGCAGTCATCTGCATCCACGAAGAGAATGTATTTCGTTGTTGCATGCTCCTCTACATATCTTCGTCCAGCAGCCAAACCTTGGTTATGTTCAAAATTCACTACTTCATATTGTCGTGGAAAATCTTTGAAGAATCCATGAACGATGTCTATAGAATTGTCTGGAGTACAGTCGTTGATGATCAGGAGATGAAAATCCTGTATGGTTTGTTTGGCAATGCATTCAAGAGTCTCCTGAATATAATTTGCTGCATTGTAAACACATATGGCTAAAGTAATATCGGTCATGGTATGTCATTCACTTTCTACGATTTCTTGTTTTTCCTCTTCCTAATCTTCATTTTGTTGATATTTGGAATGGAAATACTTCACACATGTGAACACCATTAGCATACCCCATCCATATGCAACATTTCCAGTACCTCCACCAATACCCAAAAAATACATAATTGTTGCGATAGAAAAGAAATTCATTGCACACATGAATACCAAAGATAGAGTAAGAATGTATGCAATGAGTCCATAATCATCAATAACGGCGATTTTCTGAAGACCTCTCCTTTTTGCAACGTATAGGCTGTAATCAACACCATGCCCATACCAAGTTTCTGTTTTTTCAAAATTCGTGTTATTGATGGTATTGAGAAGAGGTGCCACTCTGTCATTTGCACTACCGTCAGTTTCCCTCACTTCATTTACATCACCTGTCATAGTTGCCTCTGCGACTGCAGTGGCTCGCTCAAATTGCTGAACTCCGAAATAGTTCAATGTAAAATACACACCTATGAAAATAGGAATGGCAAATACAAAATAGGCTCCTTTCATAAAATATAGAGAAAGAACCCCAAGGCATATGAATGCGGTTCCACTCCCCATGGTAAGCATTGCCCAACCAAAACAAAGTGTAACCCATCTATGTTCCTCATTAAATATTTGCTGTATATTGACAGGCCTTCCTTGCTTGTATTCATGACATTTTAAATATGCATAGTACAAAACACCCAGTGTTCTGGCTAAAGAGGCTGGTTCGTATGATAGAGAATTACCAGCAAGTACTCCTCTACGCAAATACTGAGTCATATTGACAATAGGTAAATATGAAATACCTACTATATGAAGTGCCTGTTGCAATATTAGAACGCCAACCAGTACATAAATAAAACGTTTTGTAAAAAATAAGAATTCGTCCATGTCAAATACTTGCTCAACCCATATTAAATTGTAGAATGTAGCATATGTTATAAAAAACATGAACATATATATAATAGTGCTGGCTCGGAATGAACTAAAGTGTAAAAAATATGCAGTATATATGATATACAACATATAGATAAATGCGATACCGACAGCTTTGGATAATTTGAAATGAGTAATAAAAATTAATGGCATAATCGCCATTGTCGCTACCTTTATAGGGCTGACACCTGCGCGACTTTCTAATGGTATGTATTGAATACACATAATAACAATAAGATAGAACGCAACATTTTTCAGCGTGTAGTTTTCGGTATTGAAAATAGCACCGATAATTTGAAAAAACTTATTCATATAATAAACTATGAATTATGAACTATGAACTTTGAACTATCTTTTCCCCAGCATCCACCTTGCTTTGTGGGTGAAGATCCATACAATAGGATATTCTACAATAACCGTGATGATAAACCACATAATCGTTCTGATACCTGAGAAAGATTCATGGAATATTGCTTTATCCAAAATCTGAGAGATAACTAACAGGATAGAATAGTGGGTCACCATCATCACGAGCGAGTTGACACCCCAGAAAGAAAGGAACCTGACAACAATGCCGCTATTCATTAGGTAGGCTATAAGAATAAGACCGAGAGGACCAATCGTCGGTTTTATTAAAAGTGACAATATCCCAAAAGATATGGGGCAGAAACCACCATTTATGTATATGCTAAGTCCTATTATTGTAATTCCTAATAGTAGGATAATGTATTTTTCAGTATGAGTTAGAATATCTCCAAACGTTTTAGCAATCAAATATGCTACTCCTATTATCGGCCATGCGGAGATGATATTTCTGAATGTATACAACGGCGCCTCTATCATCCTTGTAATATCGTTAACATTACGGTATTTAAAATAGAAGTAGTAATATATATGGATGAAAACGAGGGAGATAACTAGGAAGAATAATACATTAATTGTGTTTTTTTTGTTGAGTAAGTACCTAAAAATGATTTCTCCTCCAAATAAGGCTGGTAGGAACCATAATGTCCCTATGCCCCTCAATGTGATTGTTTTATATAGTTCACGTGCAATGAATTTCATGTCATAATGTCCTGCTGCCCACAATACTATATCGAATAGTAAAATGAGAATAGAGAAGTAAATATATGGCTTTCCCAAAGTATTCCATCGCTTTCTTGCCAATTCTTTCACAGTTATATCTCGTGGTTTGATGCCAGCAAGCCATCCAGAGGTGAAATAGAATGTGGATATCATGAAGTTGCCTATCCAAACATTCAACCATCCTGGAATAACTCCCTTTTCGAAATGTAAGAATACAATACACAAAATAGCCCACCCCTTTAGAATGTCTATATATGTTAATCTTTGGTTATAATTATCCATAAGACTTGTCATTTGTGAATGTCTCGGTTCGCTCCTTTATTACCTCAATCTTCTTAAATCTAACAAAAAACCAAAATATTTGTTTATTAAAAAAGAAAGAAAAAAACAGATAACAATAGAAAATATAACTACTATAAATAAAAGAATGATGTGGGTTTGTGGAAAAAAACGATGAGTGATTGCACTGACTGCAGAAGGTATTACTCCTGAAAAGAAGTAGAAAATGATGGATTGCCTCCCTATATATCTGACAAAATATGGCAATGAATATTTCTTAGCAAAAAAGATGACTAAAATAACCCCGAATGGTATACATGTCAATCCCATTATGTTACACTGTCCTCCCATCCCAATAGCTATAATAGGTATATGATAGGTTTTCCCAAGAAAAAGCAAAAGAAGATAAAAACTCAACAAAAGCCACCAAAACTTATTCACAATTATATCTGTTTTATTTTCATAATTCAAGTATAATCCCCCCAATACCATCACAAATGTATAAACTATTCCAGTCTTCCAATACCATGGCAGATACATGTGGATATCTCCATGGATTTTATTATTAAGAAGTGCCCCAATAATAAACAAGATGAAAGAGATTATAGCAATATATTTAAGAGAAAACTTCATGTGCGAAACAAAAAAGATGAGAATAAGTTGTGCCATGGCTAGTGTAGACGTAAACCAAAAATATAACCCTCCCCATACTTTTAATAAATAATCAGATAATGATGCTACATTCTCATAATAATATGATTTCGGCACATATAAAAGAGTGGAAAATAGAATGGTCGGAATTATTAATCTGAAAAAGAGATTGTTCAACCGTTTTGTTGTATTACTTCCATTATTTGGGGATTCAGAATACAGTTTTTCTTTATAAAAGAATAAATATCCACTAACAAAGAAAAAGGCGTTAACATAAAATGGATTTAATATATAATTGAGAGAAAATGCATTTTCTCCATAATAGAATTGTGTGTGCATCAAATATACAGATATCATGCTGATACCTTTCACGGCATCAATCCATCTTATTTCATTCTTGGAATTTTGCCCCTTCATTGTCGTAAAAATTTTTTCCTAATCCGAAAATAGATTGTCATTAGGGTTGTGTATGTCATGAATGAGAGTGTAGTGATCTTTTTCCCCAACCAATTGTCGTCACTATAATTGTTGGTGTAATAGTTCCTGCTCCGCTGCCATTGGCGAAAGCGTGTAATAGAATCACCCTTTTCACTGCTGATATGTCGGTGTACTGCGTAGGTATCGGCAAAATAAAACATTTTCCATTTTCCTGATTGTTCCACTTGCTTTGATAAGATGGCTTCCTCACAATACAAAAACGGATATTCGTCAAAAAAATCTATTTCTTTGATAAAATTCATTCTTACCAGCAGACAGCATCCACTCACCTTGTGGCAATAGTGGGATACTTCATAGTGATCGATAAAGTCATAAGTGTCCTTGGGTTTCTTCTTGAACAAACCGGTGAGCCATCCCATACTGTTTCTCCAGTCTCCATCACGTTTCATCGGACTTTGGTGAATGCCTTCAGGTGTGATGATGTCGGAACCGCATACAGCGATGTTCTTATCTGATTCCATAATTTCTATAAGGCGATTCAGATAGTCTACTTGTGGAAATTCCATGTCAGGATTAGCAATCAATGCATATTCATATCCTTTTTCTGATGCATACCGAAGTCCCACATTATTACCGGCATTATAGCCTTTGTTTACCTTGTTGGCAATGAAGGTACACCCTTTTTTTTGACAAAGTTCCTCAACTGCAAGGCGGTCATCATCACCGGAACAATTGTCCACGATGACGATTTCCATCTCAACACTTTCCTGCCTTTTCAGAAAACCGATGCATTTTTTGCAATCAGCAGCAGAGTTGTAATTGAGGAGTATGACAGCGACTTTCATTTGACCAGATTTTTTATTGCCGTTTTCGCCAACTTGGTAATTGCTTTATCTATCCTGGTGTCAATAATGTAACAAGGAGCATAGATCCTGTTATGCTGTTTGCTGTGCTTCCTGACAAGGTTCCACATTGTTCGCAGGAAATGCTTGTCGGTGATCAGTCCCCCTGTGTCGTTATGTTTGTGATATAAAGGCTCTGGTATAACATAGGATGGGATGCCGTATTTTTTAGCAGAATAGCAGAAGTCCACACCATATAAATGCCAATGGTTACAAGTACTCGCATCAAATCTGACCCGCTCAAATAACTCTTTGTGTATGGCAAAACAACACTCGTCTATAGATTCTACTGATTGTTTTGCGTTGATTTGCTGCTTGACAATATACTTCTCATTGTCTTTGTATTTGAGATTTGAAAACACGGAGCCATTCTTATTTATACCTGCTGCTCCAATTATTTGCTGCTGTTCGTTTAAGAGTTCTTGGGCAATCCTATCAAAGAAAGAGGAGTCGTCAAAAGCAATGTCTTGATGAATAAAAATCAGAATATCATCCAATTCTTGCTTATGGGCTTCATATTCTGAATTGAAAGCCTCAGCCGCGCTTTTGTATTTGCGTGCACTGTTGTCAATCAATAATATCGTTGGCTTTTCTTTTCCTTGCCCATATACTTTAGTATATGAGTCCAACAGTAGTTCCTGAAGTTGTTTGGGGTCATTCCAGCAGCAAATGAAACTGTATTTCATGATTATGCCTTTGCTTTTTTGGATAATAATTTCAAATAGACCTTTCGCCTGATTCTGCTTGTCAAACCATGCATCTTCCATAATGACTTCCAACAGCAACGGGGTGTAGATGCTTTCAGACTGAGCCAGTCAACGGCTGTCACGTTCTTACCCAGCAATGACATTTCAGCCACATCCTTGATGTTGAATTTCCTTACAAATGGATGCTTGTCAAAATCTGATTGGTTGACCAACGGGGAAAGATCCATCTCGATGTCAGACTTTGCAATGAGATTTACTGACTCTTTGGCCCATGTGTAGAGGAGTGGCATTTGAATAAGCCCTGAATCTCTTACATATCCTGCTATTTCTTTAGAAATCTCAATATTGATGGTGCTTAGCCGGTCTTCTTCATATTGAAGTCCGGCAGGGAATCGTGGTGATATCTTCCCATGTTCATCCTTCTCATATCCAATCGTGGTGGGGTAGGGTGATGCCGAGTAATAGTGCTCAGCAAGAACGGTAAGTTCGTAGGGTTGGTCGCCATTTCCAAAATAAGTGATGTATTTTCCGGCTGAAGGCGGAAAAGTGTCGGCTCTGGAACCGTAATAGTAGAATTCCACATCTTTGTAACCCTTCTTTCGCAGGATGGAATTAATCATCAGTCTTGTCGTGCCAAGCCAACCGACATCTACCAATGCAGAAGGAGTGGAGTCAAACAAATACTCCTGTCGGAAATAATCGATCAGCAGATTCCTTGTCTCTTGTGCCCTTTTCTGGAGAATTGGTGTGTAATTGCTGTCAAATATCTTGTTGAGAAAGTCCGTCTCTTGTTTTTTGCTTCCGACTCTATAATAATCGAAGTCAATACCCAAAGTATGCATTTCCTCTCTGGATGTGCCTAAATGAAGCAATAGTTTGTCAATGTTGTCGCGGTGGATAATGGTGTGGTGGTCAGCAGCCTCTATGTATTCTTTTGCTCCTCCGTCCGCTACATATGGCACATACAATGCTCTTCGGGAGACAAATAAGTATCGGAGTTCAATTTCTGGAAAATCCTTGGCAAACACTTCGGCTATCCGCATGAGGATGTAACTGTCTCGGGAGAGGAAATAGAGCCGACGGATACCGCGAGCCCGTGCATCCTTAAGCACGAACAGCACATAAGGAATATAGGCTGGGGCTACAAAATCAGCAGCCAATGCAGCATGGGGTGTATTTTTCGCCTTGATACGTGCAGCACGGCTGAAAGAGATGAGTTGATGCCATCCACAGTCATTCCTAAACACACGACCAGTTTTCAACAAGGCAGCCTCAGCCTCATTATAAGAGGTGTCGATTAGAATCGCCTTAATTCCCTTGCGGCGTGCCATCTTGACATCACTGCGACGGTTGTCGCCATAATGTCTCCAAAATGTGGGCTTGAGTTCTTGGCGGACGATATCATACAACAGTCCGCTATCTTTGCGCGATGCATATTCGCATGAGACGAACACAGGTTCCTCAGGCTTTGCGCATCCTTCCCGGATGAGTATCTCTTTGAGAAACTTACTGTCAAGGTACATATCACTTACAAAGGCTATTTGATAACCCTCATCACGTTTTGATTGAATAAGCGCCTTGACATTGGGATTGGCCATGAGGTTCTCCGCCTCAATAGCTTTCTCCGTTTCCATCATCTTTTCCTTGGTATGCTCTCCGAAACTTTCCGTGTCGAGAAATGAATACATTTCTTCAAGCGAAACCTCTTTCCCGTTATATGCAGCCGATGTTTGAGGACCAACATTCAGCCTCCACAACAGGAAGGCCTCCCTTTTTCCCATATCATTGGGATAAAGTCTCTTCGCCAACAGTTGAAACAAGGAATCTTTCCCGCACCGCCTAATCAGTGTCGTGTCAAATATGTCAAAAGAAGCGAGTTTCATTGCTTTATCAACCACGGACCACACGAATCCACACAAAAAAGGATTTTAACACGAATTACCACGAATCACTCACGAATTTTTATATCCCGAATTTTAGATTTAGAGAATTTCTTCACTCTTCACTTTTCATGAATCAACCACGAATTATGCGAATTTGCGTAATAATAACACGAATAACTTGTTGGCTTATTGTTTCCTTCTGTGGTTTATTATGTTAGATTATCAATCTCTTCCTCTCTAAGTCCTGTATATTTGGCAATTAGGCTGATATCCATTCCGTCAGCCTTCATTCTTCGTGCATTATCTTTTCGTGTTTCTTCAATTCCTTCATTTCTACCTTGTGCTCTACCCTCTGCTCTACCTCTTGCCTCAGCTCTCGCTTCAGCTTTCCTCTCTGCAGTTCGTACTACGTTGATGAGGTCGCGATAGACTTTGACGCTTTCCTCGTAAGCAAACAACTCCATAGAATTGAGCTTGGCAATTTCCGCTTGCTCGAAAAGCCTAGAAAAGATGCGCTCCTGTAATGCCGCTGGACGCTCCATAAGGCGAGTGAGGTTTCTTAGTGCATATAACCACTTGTCGAACATCGTCACTAACTCATCTTCTCGCTTATTGAACTTTGGCATCTCAAGATAAACAAAGGTTAGCTTGTCATAGAATACATGTTTGTCTTTTGTGTCCATCAGCTTCACCTCATGATGAAGGCATTCATCAGGATATTCGTCATCAGGGAAAACAAAATCAAGGATACCAACCGTATAGACACCTTTCAGATTGAAATCCCATTCTCCGCGTTTTGCCTGTTCTCTGATAGGGAAGGTGGCGTAAAAAATGCTTCTATCCTTGAAGTAATCCTGCTCGGCCTTCTGCATCTCGACTATGAAGTATTCTCCCTCTTTGTTTTGACAGTAAACGTCAAAAATAGCTTTCCGAGACAATTCTCCGCTTCCGAGCTGTTCACTGTTTCTGTAAGTGATGTCTGTAATCTCTTCATGTCCAGAAAACAGAGAATTGAGAAAACTGATCAGCAAGTCTTTGTTCATCTCCGTCCCAAACAGTCTTTTAAAACCAAAGTCTGTATATGGGTTGATATATCTTTCTCTGTTGTCTTCTATCATAATCTTTCTTCTTTATAACTTTTTGCAAATATAAGAGAATTGTCGCAATCATCCAAATGTTACAACCACGAATCTTCATGAACTCTTTCGTTATTTAGTACCCATTCGTGCATTTCGTGGTTAACTTTAATAAATTGCGTTGTTTTTCGCGTTTTATTAACTATGGACTAATCAATTTCTGTGGTCAGTCCTAGTGCCTGTTTCATCTTTTTATACGACTCCTCCCAGGTGAATTGCTGAATGAATTCATGTCCTGATCGAGCGATGCGTAGCCGCAGTTCATCATCCTCAATGAGTCGCATGATATTCGCAGCCAAAGCGTCGCTGTCATGCACAGGCGATACCAGTGCCGTCTCTCCGTCCTTCGCCATCTCCAGATACCCAGGGTTGTCCGTGCACGCCACGGCTGCCCCACAAATCATTGCTTCACCAATGGGCAGTCCCCAACCCTCTACCTTGCTTGTTCCGATGAAGATGGCCGCTTCATTATATATTCGGTTATGTGTTTCACGGTCAGGTCGCTGATGGTATTCATACCATTCAGGTAGGTCTGCAGGACGCTCTGGAGTCCCGAAGATATTCACCCGCAACTGTGGATACCGTTCTTTCACAATCTTTAATGCTTCAAATCCACATGGACAGTCTTTTCTTTCCATTGTGTGGTACAGCATGGTTACCCTGTATTTGTCTTTATTTACAGAAGGGATGGTCTGATGGAAGTACTCCATGTCAAAGCCATTCGGAACTAAGGCACAAAATTCATGTTCCTCCTCGTTAATGATGCTCTGAAGCCAATTAGAGATGGCTATCTTTTTCAGAGGATAGTGATAAGTGCTTCGCAATATCACATCAGTCACATTCCCCCAGTTCTCATAATCTTGTATGAAATAGTACTTGCTGTCGATAGGGTAGTCCTTCACATACATCGCTGTATAGGGCGATGTACAGACATAGATGTCGCTTTTGGGCACATGGCGATAATTGAGCGACAAAGTGAAGTGCTCCTTTATTCGCTTTTCAAGTGGGAACCACCCCCGGCAACTATACCCTTTGATGAGTCGTTCTATATATCGATAGCAGTTGGTTAATTTGAAATACACCGACTTCTTTGCCCAGAACAGAGAACCCGCATAGACAATGTGCACCTCATGTCCGTCAGCAGCAAGACGGTTGGCATGCTCATTCACTACTTTATTACCTCCGCAGGGATACTTGGCGTGACCGGGAAAAATAAATGTAATGATGCTCATTATAAAATGTTCTGAGTAACAGCAAAAACACGATCTATAATTGGAGCCATGTCGTAGTATTTATATTCTGCCAGTCTTCCTCCAAAAATAACATCTTTTTCTTGATTACTTAGAACTCTGTATTTTTCAGCCAGAGTGTTGTTCCTTTCATCATTTATGGGATAGTATGGCTCCATTCCTTCTTTATATTCGATGCTGTATTCCTTTGTAAGTACAGTATTGGGACAATTATACATGTCTTGCCCAGACATCTCAAAATGTTTGTGCTCAATGATTCTTGTGTATGGAACATCATGAGAGGTGTAATTTACAACAGCATTTCCTTGATAGTTGGGTGTGTTGATAATACTAATATCAAATTTTAAGGAACGCCAATTCAATTTCCCATATTTGAAATCGAAGAATTGGTCGATAGGTCCCGTATAGACCAGTTTGTCGGCATATTCTTTCCAATTACGATACGGGGAGTCAAAAAAGTCAACACAGGTTTTGCATTCGATGCCATCCAGCAGTCCGTTGATGAGTTGATTGTAACCACCAATAGGAATGCCTTGGTATGTATCATTGAAGTAATTGTTGTCAAAAACAAAACGCAGAGGAAGACGTTTGATGATAAATGCAGGCAATTCTGTGCATTTGCGTCCCCATTGTTTTTCTGTATATTCTTTGATGAGAATATCGAAAATATCCTTTCCAACCAGCAGCAGTGCTTGTTCTTCTAAATTCATGGGTTCTCTATCTTTAAGCACATCAGAAACAATCCTTCTTTGCTCATTAATTTTTGCTCGCGCTTCTTCAGGTGAAATGACTCCCCATAACTGGTGGAATGTATTCATGTTGAATGGCAAGTTGTAGATCTGCCCCTTGTAATTGGCTAAAGGAGAATTGGTGAAACGGTTGAAAGGAACAATATTGTTGACAAAATCCCATACAGTTTTATTGGACGTATGGAAAATATGGGCACCATATTTGTGGACATTGATACCTTCTACATTTTCACAATAAACATTTCCACCCAAATGGGGACGCTTGTCTATGACTAGGCACCTTTTCCCTGCTTTATGAGCAAAATAGGCAAAAGTAGCACCAAATAATCCTGCACCAACAATTAAATAGTCATATTTCATATTATGCAATCGTTATGTCATTCTCTTTTTTGCTGGTAAGCATATTTGAGAGGCAAACGCCAATTTACTTGTTTTTAAGAATATCTAAGCATTCATGTATGGCGTCTTCCAACATTTTACCTCGTTTCACCTTTTCTGAATACATAGATACTCCTTGTTGGATATCTTCGACTTCTTCGGGTGTCAATGCAGTGATGGTGGATTCAACATCTTTCAGGGATGCCACTGCAACCCCCAGTTTTTTTTGCCTTACATAATCGGCCATTGCACTTTCTGACCATACGATAACAGGAATGCCCATTGCAAGGTAGAGCGAAAGTTTGAAAGGAGCGTTAATCCTGAGATATCCACCATATTTACCTTCACAAGTATTTACAGATTCTCCATCCCAAACAAGTCCCCAATTGCCCTCAACGTGTTCTATGTCTTCATTGTGAAAACTTCCCTTGTATGATATATGGGAATTGATGGGCAGATTGTCTCTTTCCTTGCCATATAGAAGAAAATTCAACTTACTATTTTTTGTGATTTCAGGTAATTGGTTGATGAAAAGGCTTTTTTCCAAATTTCCAGCAAAAACGATATTGATGTTGGTTTTTGATACCTCTTTCTTCGCATTATATTTGTTGAGATAGTCAAAGAATTTGAGTTTCACCATGTCTCTTTTGAATCCTTCCTTGCAGAATTCTTTTTCCATGGCTTCAGAATGAACAACGATAACGTTAGCGGAATTGATGATACCTTCTTCATAATTCCTCATCCCTTTATCATTGTATGTATAATAGTCATGAAAAAGTAAAATGATTTTGTTCCTTTTTGAAAGGTCATGAAGGAGTTTTGCCATTTTCCCATTAAGAAAGGGATATTGGACGGCGATAATGCTGTCACGGATGGATTTGTATTTCAGCGAATGAAACTTGATGTTGAATGTGTTTACAAAATGGATAACTTTGAATCTGTATAATAGTCTGATGAGAAGGCTTGGATTGCTCATACCATAGAAGTAATGGCTGATGATCAAGGACTTAAAACCCATGCAGTTGAGGATTTTTTCCGTATCTATTCTAGGCTTTGATGTTGCCGATATAGTATGTCGTCTATATAAACCTTTGTCTTTCAGGTCTAAGAAATACAATTTCGTCATATTTTAAACCGTTTTCTTATCTTTGTTTTCAATCTGATGATTCTCAGCGTAACATGATAGAGCATATTGGCTGTTTTGGGATATCCTTTAAGTGCTAATGCCAAACAACTTGAGTTTGGGGTAAACAGGCGATATTTGGGATGCTCATGAATAAATCTCTCACGTGTTTGAGGATATAGAGATTTGAGCAAGTCATTTTTTCTTAAAATAAAAGCAGCATATAAAACATCCTTTTCAAGAAAATAAAGAGCGTCGAAATCTTGAGGGCGTAATATAGATTTCAACTCTTCAATCACTTTCATCCATGAACGGATCTTTTTCTCAGAGAAAGTATTGGTAAGACTCGTGTTGTTTGAGATGTTGTAATGATAAAGAGCATCTGGTAAATATGAAATCTTGATATCATTTATCAGCAGTCGGGCATGGAAAAGGATGTCTTCACAAAAATGAATGTCAGTAGGTGTGAACCGACAGCCGTATTTTGATAGTACGTCTTTTCTTATAAGTTTATTCCAACTGGCTCCATGTAGTTGATACAAAACGATTTGACGTAAGACATCATACGAATTGAGACTGTTGGGCCTTTGACTTATCACTTCAGGGTGGGCACTCTCCAGCCAGTAGTCACAGAATACCATATCTGCCTTTTCTTCAACCGCCTTTGCGATCAACTTTTCGCACATGGTCGCTTCCATCCAGTCATCGGGATCGGCATGAATGATGAATGTTCCTGTTGCGGCATCAAGGCCTCTTTGTCGCGCACGGCTTACCCCGCCATTCGTCTGATGAATAACCTTTACTCTTTGGTCTGCTTGTGTATATTGGTCACAAATGGTGCCGCTCCTATCTGATGAACCATCATCCACCAACAATATTTCCAAATCTTTATAGGTCTGGGCCAATAAAGAGTCAATACATCTGTGAATGTATTTTTCGATGTTGTATACAGGTACTATTATACTGATTTTCATGCAAATATCAGCCAATCTTATTTCTCAGGCCTTTCAGTTTGTTGTATATAATAAAGACAAATTCTGCTGTTTTGAAATGCTGGGAACTGATGAGCCTGGCGATGGTGGAATATAGAGGATACGGATATTTGATTGTCCTCATATTGCTTCCATAAAGCAATTGGCAGCCTTTCATGATGGCTTTGGCTTGCTTCTTGTCGCCAATAGATAAATAAGCCTTTATTGCTGTTATGGATCTTATATAGGGACTGCAGATACTGTCTTTATAAAGAGTTTCCTTGTCTGCGTGATAGAAATATTTAAAATACAGTTCGTAATAATCGTCATCCGACATATTGCTGTATATGTGTTGAACAGGATAACATGCCACACCAATTCGGAAATTGCTGTGGTCGATTTCTGTTCCCCATTTTTGTTCCAACTGTTGATATGAGTTTAATAATTTCCCTAAGATAGAGTCTAGAATCTCTTTGTTGAAATTATATTTGAATTCTGCTGGCAAATTTGACTGAACATAATAATGATAGCCGTTATCTGAAATCGTCTTCAAAGTATCTATATAATACATGTATTTGACGCTGAATAAGGTATCTTCAGAAAACCTCATGTTTTCATCAAACAACAAATGATGATCCTTAATGATTTTAGAATGAAATAGTTTCGCCCAGCATGAACCATCCAGTTTGGCAACCATTGGAGACAATAATGAAGCATCCCCCTTGCTGATGCAATATGACTTATCTTGAAAGGACATCTGATGATATGACGGAAATGTCTGATATCCTCCGGCTACAAGGTCGAATTCCTTATATTTCATATAATGTTCTAAGAACGCAGGAGAAAGATAGTCATCGCTGTCAACAAAAGTTATGTATTCTCCAGATGATTCCGCGATACCCACATTTCTTGCGTGGCTGACTCCATGGTTAGCAGTGTGTATTGCTCTTACGCGGTTGTCCTTTTTTTGGTAATCTGCACAAATCATTCCTGAGCGATCCGCACTTCCATCATCCACCAGCACCAACTCTATGTCATTGTATGACTGATCGAGGATGCAGTCAACGCAACGCCTAATCGTTTTTTCTGCATTATAAACAGGAACGATGATGCTGACAATGTTATTTCCCATTATTTGGTTCTTTTATAATGACAATACACGACGGTTTATTATCGAATACTGAAAATGTATCGTATAGCCTTGAAATTAAGGCATATGATGGTGGCCACAGTGCAGAATGCTATTTGGAAGGGCATGAGGAAAAACCAGTCTCTTGGGACATGGAAATATCGGCTGATGCTGCAGTTGAGGTCAATCAGATGGAAACATAAAAACACAAGAGAAAACCTTCCAATCCATTCCAAACAAATGCTGAGCAAATTCACCTTGTTGATGGCTATGGACAACAGATACACGAAATATGACGCCCCTGCTGCGCATACGATATCCAAAGGATAGCATCCGTAATCACAATTGGTAACGCTAATGTGTGAGTAAAGGACGCCTAAAACGAAACAAACTGCCAGAACAAAAATAATAGGTATGGATATTTTGAAGTCTTTACAGATGTCACCTATCAGATAATAAGCCATGCACGACAACCCTGGAAGGATGCAAAATGGAAGATTGACGACATAATAATCCAAGGCTGTGGATAAGACGGCAATGAGTAAACATACTATCCTGGGATGTCCAACCTTTGTCATGATGATATTGTAGGCAATTCTGCACCAAAACAAAGCCAGTAAAAACCATATGGCACCTATAGGTTGAACATCTCCCCATAACAATGAGTAGTGATGGTATCCGGACCCCCAAAAGGCTGCCAATAGAGTGCTGTACAAGACATCAGACCTGTGGAAATGTATGCTGAATAGCAGAGCATATACGATAATGACGCTTGCCGTGAACAAATAAGGCAATATGAGACGTTTGTAATCTTTCTTTAACTTGTCTATGTAGTTCGAGGTGGAATGATGAAAATACCCCCCCAAAAAGAAAAATATGGGAATGCAATAGGTGAGAATGATCCTCCTATAAGGGAAACTGGGAATGGTCTCTGTATGAGCCATCATAACTCCAAGCATTCCTATCCCCTTCATGATGTCGAAGATAGGATTCCTTTTTGAGGGTGAATTTGATCGTGAATCTATTCTTATTTTCATCATTTATTTTGTCTTTCGATAAGATACGTTCTAGGCCTTTTCTTGATTCCCAAAGCCCAGATGATTTCGTTGCGTATAGCCGACAAGCGCTGCTTAAATGATGAGTGCGTCTTCACCAGTGGCATGCCATGCCAGAAGGATTTCTTCCAATAATATAGGAAATAGGATGTATAAGGATGACGGCATCCTTCGTGCCAGGGTTTGCTATACCCGGTATAATGTATGACTGTGGGCTTATATTTTACGCCATTGATCTCCTCTTGGTATTTGCTGTCATAATTGTTGTAGAAAGCATAATCAATGAAGCCCCTCTGAAAATTATAGGTCAGAGGCAGCAGTTTTATTTCATTATGGAGCACCACGTTCAGGGTATCCTGGTCATGAAAGAGCAGTTTGTCTGCCATGTTTTCGATACATTTCATGCAGCGGCTGATGACATCATGCTCTCTCCAATATTTCAGATTGATTAATAAAACACCTGCATTGAAGTATGGTATTTGTTGAGGTATATAGAGCCTCTTGTGTCGTTCTTCACCATTATAATCCTCATCAATGATGGCTGCTAACGCTTTATCCTCCAAGTTGGTATTCCACAAAGGCTTTAAACTCTTATTGATGATGATGTCTCCGTCTAAATAAATGATACGCTCTACATCTGGCAATAAAACAGGCGTCAACAATCGATAATAGGTGGCAAGCGTGACATGGTCTCCTTCTCTAATCGGACAGTTTTTCAAACGGGATTCATCGATAATGATGACTGTCAGTTTGGAGTGATTTGCATCAACTAATGTTTGAAGGTCTTGTGTCGTCTCCTCCTTCAATCCTGCTGTCAAAACAAATATCTCAAAAAACTCCTCTTTGTTGTTGTCAAACAATGATGTTAACATGATGCCATAAAAGGGGGCATATTTTTCGTCTGTACAGCAAAGAATGTTAATTGGTTGATTCATCGTCCGGTTCTATTTTGATTTATGATGGCAGATAGTCATTAATAATATGAAGAGGATTTCATCCTTTGAAAGATTCGTTTGCTGTATCTTATCTCAAGGATAATGACCAATGTTTGTAGTTTTGGGCGATAATGTAAGTTATCCCCATGCAAAATACTAAATATAAATAGGGGTATGTAGATGCCAAAATGCCACAGAATAATTTGCTAAAAACAATCATAGGAATTCTTTGGTAGATATATAATGGAAACAAATGAATGCCCAGCCAAGTTAAAATGGAATTGCTTATTCGCGCTTTCATCGTTATCAATACAATGATAATAGAGAAAAAGATGCTTTCCATATTGTATGTCAACCCATGAGCGTATGGTAAAAAATGGATGTGAAGTACGACAAAAACGGTAAGTAATGAAGTGAGGACAGCCAAGTAGTGTTTTTTGACAAATTGGTCAATGCTCTCTTTTTTTGCTGACCACATCATTCCTTCAGGATAACAGAGCAGCGTGTCATACCAGTGAGTGGGCTTAAAATAGAATAGAGCCAATACAGAAATTACAGAGAATACCATTGCAATCAAAACAAAGTGTTTTTTGCTGATGACGTAACTGATGTATGTTATAAAATAACAAAGTATGACAACAAAGATATACCAGTTGCTGTTTCCTATTTATTCCCAGCATGTAAATGATAATGCTATCTGGCTGGCAGACATTTTTATCCCTAACAATATGTTGATGAATATAAAGAATAGGACTGCCACATCGAAATTTATGAGTGTTGTAAGTATCCTTCTCTTGGGAAAAGAATTGATGTATGTTTGTCCCTTTTGTTTGATGGATTCTGTCACTCCGTATCCTGAATAGAACAAGAACATTGTCACCAGAAGCTGTCCAATATGCTGATTGATAAAGAGAAAGATTTGGTCGGGTAATGATGACATCGTGTAACCGGCGTTTTGTATATATGGAAGTATATGGCGGAGAAAAACAATTAGTATAAATATTCCTTTAATTGATGAACATTGTTCTTTATCTAAATAATTATCATGGAATCCTATATGACAATAGTGGAGGCGAAAAAGGGCTAATAGGATTATTGATAGAAAAAGAAACAGCATGACTGAGAATAATCTTCTTTTCTTAAGACGGCGTTGGCAATGTCTTGAAAGACCGTTTCGCCAAGGGAATGATCTTCATTATGATCTCATTATACAATGCCAGACTATCGTAGCAAGTCTTCTAATTTTATATAAATAATATGCAATATGAGGATGCCCTTGAAATGCCATGCATAGATATCTTGTTAAATAATAGTCTGTTGTCTTTCTATTCTTGATGATTTGAGGCTGAACGTCATGATACAGTTGTTTTAAAACACTGAATTGTCTTAATAGGAAAGCCTCTTTCAGCACATCATATTTCTGGTTGAATAGTATATTTACGTCATCTTTGTCGATCATTTTTTCCAACTCGTTGTTGACGAAAATTCTTGATTCAAGCCTTTTGACGGAGAGGGAATTTGTGAGATTATTTTGATTATATGTACAATAATGATAGATGGCTTTGTTTAAATGTGAAACCTTGATGTCATGGCTAAGCAATTTGCAGTTGAACAATAGGTCTTCACAAAATGTTATGTTGGTTGGATGAAATTTAACATGATAATGATCTATAACTTCCTTTTTGACAAGTTTGTTCCAGCAACTACCAAAAAGTTCCTGTTTTATTAGCCGTAGCAAAATTTGATATGAAGTCGTTTCTTCAAAATTCTGTTTCACCAAAAACGGTTCTTGATTGTCGCTTTCTATCCAATAATCAGATATGACCATGTCTGCGTTATTCTCCTTAGCTTTTGAGTATAGCAACTCAATAGCCGTGGGTTCTATCCAATCATCTGCATCAACATGAATGACATGTTCACCTGTGGCATTGTCAAGTCCAGTTTGGCGAGCCACACTCACGCCTTGATTGGGTTGATGAATGACTTTAATCCTTTTGTCTTTCAAAGCGTAATCATCACATATTGTCCCACTATTGTCACGAGCCCCATCGTCAACAAGGATAATCTCAATATCTTCAAATGATTGAAGTAATAAACTATCAATACATCGATGAAGATATCGTTCTGAATTATAAATTGGGACAATTACACTAACCATATGTTGATTTCTATACTTCAATAATCTCAATCTCTGTTGTCATTATTGCGAGCGAGTGTAAACAATTACCAGAATAATTTATGACTGTCTACTTTTATTATAAAGTGATTTTTTCCTTCATTTGAATAACGGTTATAATAATGTGGTATAGATAGTATGCTATTTGTGGGTGGCCTTTGAGAGCAAGAGCAAGACACTTCGAGCGTGGAGTAAAATAGTTTAGTTCCCGAGCATCATTGATGATCTTAGTTTTAGTCTCAGGAAAACTGCTTTTTAGGAAATCAAATTGTTTGGAGAGAAAGGCATCAAGCAAAACATCTTTCTTGCGGGTGAATAACACAGTCTTGTCGGAATCACCCAACAATCTCTCAAGTTCCTGATATACTTCTACTGACAAATGAAGCTTTTTGGGGGATGTGGAAGATGAACTATTACCAGGACGGTCGATAAACCAATGATAATATGCGTTTGGTAAATAGGATATCTTTATGTCTTTGTTTAGCAAATGACCACAAATCCACGTGTCTTCCCGGTAGGTGATGTGATGTGGCACTTGATTAAATATGTTGATAAGAGTATCTGTTCTCTTAATTAATTTATTACATAATATTCCATGAATTTCCCCCTTGCAAAGTTGGATAAAAATGTTGTGAGAAGAAAGACTATTTGGTTGTTGTCTTACTATTTCCTTTTTCTGTGGTGTGTCAATCCAATAGTCAGCAATCACGAGGTCGGATGATTCACGGTTGGCGACAGACATCATGTCCTCAATAGTATTTGTGTCAATCCAATCATCTGAGTCTACAAATGTTACATATTCACCTCTTGCGGTATTCATCTCCAAATGTCTGCAAAAAGATTGTCCTTGGTTGGTTTGATGAATCAAAACGATACGAGAATCAGATTTTGCGTATTTGTCAAGTATTGAACCGCAGCCATCAGTAGAACCATCATCAACTACGACCAACTCAATATTATTGTATGTTTGGGCTAACACACTATCAACAGCTCGTTGAAGATATCTCTCGGTATTATAGACCGACATGAGAATGGAAACCAATGTGGACATGATTTATTGTGTTGTTTATTCCATTTGCATCTTAGATTCCTGTTGGTAGCTTTAAAGAACTTGAAAAGAAATCGTTTAAACATTTATTGATTCATTTTCTTTTGTTACAGAAATACTATCAATTCTCATTTTAATATACGAAAAACGGAATTATTGGAGATGTATTTATTTGAATATACCTAATTCTTTCAACTTTCGTTTTGCTGTTCTAAAAGGATGTAACAGGAAGGTCCCTAATCTATAAGAGTAGGATTTGTTGATTATTTCATTAGCATAAGAATGAGTTAAATCATTGTGCCATTTACGAAAATCCTTTAATACAACATCTTCTATGGGCAGTCCCCTCCTTCTGCATGCATCAATCGCTCCGATTAAATGCCATAGATAAGCTTTGTCTCTATTGTCATCCAATGATATGTTGATACCTGTATTTGTTCGGTAATTATATAAAACTTTGTCTATAAACTTTACATTACCTACTTCTTCCAACAGAAAATAGAGGTTGTGGTCAACTGCACGGAGGAAATCTGCATTTATACCTGGAGTTTTTCTGTATGCTGAAGATTTGAAAGATACAAAATGAGATATTCCACCATCTCCTTCTAGAAAAGACGAGCCTTCGGGCATCTTCTTTTGTTGTTGTGATATTCTGATATACTGATGGTTTTTATCTACTACGTTATATCTTGAATAAACCAAACTTAATGATTGGTCTTCTTCGTGAACTTTAACCATGATTTCTAATGCCTCGGGTTCCAAAGTGTCATCGGGATCCAAAAAACCGCAAATACACCCATTGGCTAATTCTGCACATCTCCGCTTGGTATATCCGCATCCATGGTTTCGGTCATTATAATAAATATGTATTCGTGACTCAGATTCGAATTTTCTGTATATCTCAACAGAATTGTCTGTGGAGCAATCGTCTACAATGATAATTTCCCAATTATTATAGGTTTGCTTAAAGACACTGTCAATAGCATCTTCAAGATATAAGCCGTTGTTAAAATTGGCTATCAGTACAGAAAATAATTCATTATCATTTTCCATTAGAGTAATGATTTGTAGTTCTGTTCCATGATTATAATCAAATGCGTATTTAGTATTTTTGAAATGGTGTTAATATTCCAATTTTTTTTTGCATAATTAAAGTTGAACAACCCTTGTTGATTCTTTCCTTTAATTTCAAGTATTGCTTTATCCACAGATTTCTTAACAGATTCACGATTGTTGGGGTTAAAAGTGAAGTTCCCCGTTTCTTCTAATATCTCTCCAATGTTTCCTTTCTTTGGGCCAACAACTATTTTCCCTGCAGAAAAAGCCAAAGGAACATTTCCAGAATTAAGTATTTCCTTTCTTTGAATAAAAACTATATCAGATGCCATTAACCATTGTGAAAGAGATTCTGCATCTAATATCCCCGAATACTTAATTCGATAATATTTATATTTGATGTTTGTTATGATATAATCCAATGATTTGTTAATCCATCTTCCATTATATAACTTTCCTATAGGAATTCTTGGAGCAAGATAATGAATATTTTTATGACCAACATCTTTACACATATTAAGAAATAATCTTGTTTCTTCCTCATTGCGAAAGGCCCCAAAAGATGAAATAACAATATTATTATTGGGAATATTCAATTTCTTTTTTGCTTCAGTTGTAGAGATTGGAATGTCAAAAAGTGAATCTGCGACTTGATGAGATGCAATAAAATGATATTTAAAAGGATATCTTGTTTTAAGGACTTGATAACTGTATTTTCCCATATGATGAAAAGCATTCACTTTTGAATATAGAAGATTATACAAACGTGTTGTCAAATTTTCATTATTGTGTGGATGCAAATTGTGGCAAGTGACAACCATTTTGACATCGGTCTTGCTTATTTCATCTAAATGTTTATTTAATTTCTCAAGATCAATTTGATTCTTATTCCATTGAAAAATCTCTTCTGGCCACTGGAAGAATAACACATCAAATTCAGAATAATCATTCCAAAAAGCCTCTAAATTACAAACTATTTCATGACCATATTTTTCCAATCCACCTATTATGGACCTCACAAAAGGATTACCATAATCTGAATTTATGTCGTGACTGCAGACAAATAATATTTTCATCTATGATAATAGTCTAAGAGAATTGTCTATGTAAGCAATTGAATTTTGGCGATTCCTTTCTAATTGGTATTCTACTTTTGTCCATTCAATGCCACAAAATAAATTGTTATCTATATTATCTGAATTATAGATCATCCTACTTTCTAAACCGAGTAGAGATAATAAAGATGAAAATCTATCGGCTCCACGCTCTCTATTAACGTAGGCAATAAAAGGCTTGTGAAAGATTATTGAGAAGACCATGCCATGGAAACTATCTGTATATACAAAGTCGGAATAATATATTAAAGACAACCATTCTTCAATCGGTGGTAGTTCTGTCCAGTCTTTCATAGGGCCTGTTTGAGCCTTAATATATTCCTTTCTTAAAGAAAGACTTTGACATATCTTGTTTTCTGCAATTAAAACGTCTTCTTTTTTATCTAAGATATATGAAAGTAAATACCCTTTTTGAGGAGGACATTTTGAATTTTTATTAATTAATCCCACATAATACTCTTTGTCTAGAACAAGAGTAGGATCAAGAACAAAATTTATCATCAAATCTGAAGCATCAAAATGACTAATTAACAGAGATTTTGCAGATTGTTCTCTTACTGAAATAGTTGTGAATGTATGAAGTAGTTTTGAACATAAAATCCTTTTCTCCTCGTTATACTCAAATTCTTTTGTCCCAAAAGAAGCGGCATAAGCTATCTTTGGTGTATTGCATTCAGTGGGAATAAAACCACCGAAATAATCATCTATGTTGCTGGGGCAGAATTTATAACGCCAAACTTGATCACTTCCTATTATATATGCATCATAATCTTTTTTCCTAACAAATTTTGTAAGTTCTGCTGATGTATATATTGGTTTTGTAATTGGTGATAAATATAACTTTATAAAATGATTTGTGTTCTTGCTTATTTTTTTTATCTTATATTGTTGTGAATAATAACTTTGCCGATGATGGATAATAGAAGTTATGAAATTCCTTATTCTCCATTTTAATCCAGGTCTATTTCTTCTTCTATTAATAATCTCAACAGAATGACCTCTATTTTCAAGAAGAGTTTTCAAAGCGTACGCTTGCAGAAAACCACCATAGTTGTTATTGAAAGGAACTGTTATAAGACCTATCTTCATAGTTATTCAATTCAAGTTAAATATTCTCTTTGTAACCCATAATTTTGTACAGCCCCATGTTATTAAAACTATATATGCCCACCTAATTATAATTTCTACAACGAATAAATTGTGTGGTAACGAGAACCACTCAAATCGTGATTCTATAGAATGAACACAAAGGATAATGAGAGAATATCTGCCGCACCATGTAAAAAAAATACATATTATGTGTATAATATAGTTGTTTGATTTTTCTATTCTACTTAAAGAATAAATAATAAGAAATGATATTATAGAAGCGGTTAAATAATTAAAAACAGACATTGAATTTACCCTCATAGCTACACTAACTGTGTTCGCAAAAAACAGGCAGACGATACCTATTGAAATTATAAAGTCTTTACTATAACTCCTGTCAAATATTCTTAAAGATTTCATTTCATGTCCAATCATTAAGAATGGGGCACAGATAATAGCTTGTTGAATGCCGAATGGAATTACAATATTCGTTTGTTTTGTAAAAAGTAATGAAATACAGGCACATCCTAACAATAATGTGTATCTGTACTTATATCTTAAGACTAATAATAACCACAATTTCCCTAAAAATATAACAGGTAAAAACCATATTGCTCCTACAGATATTACATCAGAATTCCATTTGTAGACAACCAAAGGTACTCGTAGTAACTCTTTGAAATTCCCATCTATTAACGATTTTGTCAACCATAAACCTATTCCTACAATGAAATATGGAATTAGAATTGACCTGACCATTTTCTTTAATCTGTATACTTCATACTTTTCATGCAAGAAATAGCCACTTAGAATAAAAAAGATAGGCATATGAAAAGAATAAATACTTGATTTAATCCAACCATATGTATCTATATGTCCAATGAGAACACATAACATAGCAAAGCCTTTGGCTAAATCAATAAACCTAATTCTTTTATAAGCCATTGTTTACCGTCCTTCCAAACGTAGTTGTTCTCAACATGTAGTCTCACCAAATTTGACTGATGGTGTAAGCAGAAGGCCAAAACAAATGATGTTTTATTTATTGTAACTAATGATAGTTTTGACAATCTTTAATAATCGTTCTCCAATGATAAATCTTGATCCATTTTTAATAAGTTGTTTCATTTTCCGAAGGAAGCGGGCCTTTGTAGTGCCTTTTGTGATTATCCTTTCAAGTTTCTCTGTTGAGTATCTCAGATGACTAAATACATAGTTCCGGTTTGGCGGCATCTTGACAGAGTCTTCCAGATAATGGTTCCGCTTTAGTATGTCTTTATAGCTGACAGGATAGGTTCTCATGTTGAGCCCTTCAGTAAGGTTTAATCCTTTATTTGTATTAATAAGACAGGCTGACACCCCCATGTCGTCATCAATTTGGGGCATGATATTTTCTATACCCCAAAGGTCTCCGATCGTAATGTCACTTTCACAACGTCCTTTCTTGGCGGGGCATTGATAACAACTGGGACGTAAGGTATAGTTTTTCAAAAAGAGTGAGAAATAGGGATCCTCATAAAAGGGTCTACTATATATTTTCCCCTTATCTTCAGCCGATTTCTTTGCAAGATGGATAACAAAACGAAATTTTTTCCAGCCGTTTGATTTGTCCCTGAAGAATATACTCATGACTGTAGGTCTTGACTTTCGGAACATTATGATACTTTTTCTGTTTGTTTCAAATTCGGAAACATATTTTTTCCAAAAGGTGGGGGAGGGGGTGCCATGACAAATAACATCTACAAGGTAAAGATTATTGTAATTTCGTCTTAGGAAATGACGGAGTCCAGAAATCTGACAACCAGTGCCAGAATAAAGAACCTTCCTCCCTTCTTTCAAGAATTTTTTTACTTCAGCATATGTGTTTTGAGGATTTGCCTGTACATATTTACTGCCCATAAAAGCATGGATTCCCTCCAGTGTTTCTGTATAATCCATAACAACCTCCCACTGTTCATTGAAACGAGCACCGAAGACCACGCCTCCTTCATCAATTATCTTTTTGGCGAAAAGGTAGAATAAACCTCCGGAAGAACTTTTCTTTCGTATCTCATCGTTGTTGTTGATGGCAGCAAATGTTTTTATTGGTAATTTCTCTTTTGTTGGATTTAAAAAAGGACATGCCATTTCACAGAGGTGGCAACTGGTACATGCTTCTTGGTTCGCATATGGATACAAAAATCCTTCAGCATCCCTCTTGAAAGATATACATTTGGCCGGGCATATCTCTATACAAGCAGAGCAACCACAACACTGTGCTTTATTGGTGTTGGTAATCATTCAATAATCCATTTATGGTCACAAAGGACTACTTTTCCTGCTAGATGTGGAGCAATAAGTTTGCCATTTGTAAAGAAATCACCTTCTTCAACAGAGAGTTTAATAACGTTGTCAATGTAGTCAGCACAATTTGTCTTAGAATAGATGTTTTTTGCGGTACACCATAGACCAAGGCGGTAGGTGCCTGCTGTAAGTGGTAACTTAGGTATGTCGAGATTTATATAGTGCGTACCTTTTTTCAAAGGAAAATTGTCCATTGTACAGTTTGATGGGAATGTCATGATAGGTTCGCCTAACATGTTTCTTATTCCTGCCGATATATATACGTTATCAATATCCTCTGTGACATTTACTTTAAGACGGATGCGAAGCGGCTTTCCACAATGAGGGGATATTGATTTGTTCTGTTCATTAACAAACTCGTAGTTCAAAAATTTAACAAGACCATTTGTAGAATCCGTACGGGGAATATCCTCTAGCGACATGTTTTCATAAATGTCTGCATATATTTTCAGATATTCATCAACGGCTTCATTGGCGGTTCCTCTAAAATTTAACATTCCATTTTGAAGCACAATACCGTTCTTGCAAAGTTTGCGGACAGATAACATGTTGTGGGAAACAAAAAGGACTGTCCTTCCTCCAGAAGCTACTTCTCCCATCTTGCCGATGGCTTTCTTTTGGAATTCTGCGTCACCGACGGCAAGTACCTCGTCCACCACTAGAATCTCTGGGTCCAAATGGGCTGCGACAGCAAAGCCAAGACGGACTTTCATGCCACTGGAATAACGTTTCACTGGAGTATCGATATAACGTTCGCAGCCGGAAAAGTCAACAATCTCATCAATTTTCCGGCTGATTTCCTGCTTGGTCATGCCCATGATAGCACCATTCAGATAGATATTTTCTCTTCCAGTCATCTCGGGGTGGAAACCAGTGCCCACCTCCAACAGTGAGGCGATGCGACCACGGGCGCGGATGCATCCTGTAGTGGGGGCGGTGACGCGGGATAAAAGTTTCAACAGGGTGCTCTTGCCGGCACCATTTTTGCCAATAATGCCGACTACATCTCCTTGCTCAACCTTGAAGTTGATATCCTTCAATGCCCAGACATATTCACTGCTTCCTTTTGAGGAGCGGTCGTTGGTCTCACCTATCTTTAAGTAGGGGTCTTCCTTACCGAGGATGTTCATCGTCCACCAGCGATTCAAATCATGGCTGATGGTACCAGTGGAGACGAGTCCCAGGCGGTATTGCTTGCCTACGTTCTCAAATTCGATTGCGTACATTTATAATTATAATAAGGTTGAGAGTTTAGATGCATGAATTGTGAGAGGAAAAAATTTTCACACGAATAGTCTTGAATTGTTCACAAATTATCATGAATGATTTGTATGTCTCAGTTTATTCTTTGAGTGATTTCGATAATGAATCTCGTGAAGATTAATTATGATGGGTAATCACGTATATATGTCGCTAAATTCCATTCTTTTTGATCGTTATATGTAGTCTTCTTGACCTAATATAGCGTTGATGATGTTTTGGCATGCAGTCTTTCCATGAGGCGGGGTGAGTTCAGATGCTGCATATTGTTGTCTGGCTTCTTTTAATGGGTCGTATCCGTCAATGACATTTTGGATGAACTGTTCTATATCTTCATGATTGTTTCCTTTGTAATGCAGTTCATAAGCGCGTTTGCCATAATGCGTCATGTTGTCTGTTCGTCGTGTTTCCTTTACCAAATACATCACCGGATTTCCAGTGAACATGTATTCCAAAGTAAAGGAACCGCAATCGTGAATCATGGCGTCAGAATGCTTGAACAATCCAATGTATTCGCCGTTCTCAACGTGGCTGAAGCCTGGATTTGCCCATTTTGCATAATAGGCATCCGTTTTCTCTTGTCCCCAAAAATCATAGAGAGTTTTGTATAGAATTGGATGGGGCTTGAAGACGAAATATACTTGATTCTTGTATTTTTCTGCCATCTCAAGCATGAACTCCCCATTTTCTAAAAATGTGGAAAAATCTATTCCCTCCAAAACATTATTGGCATGAATGGTGTGATGGGGTGCATAGATAATCCTTTTACGTTCATCCTTGATTGTGAAAGGATCTGGATATTTATTTGGTGGAAGTGACAGCGTATCCATGATGGGCAAACCTGTTACAGAATAGTTATGCCCGGAAAAAGCGTCTATTTGTTTAAAATCGGCACAACAACTCTCATTTTCCCAAAAGAATTTCCATGAATAATAAGTCAGTGTGGAATTTGTCAGCCATTCGGTACAAATGCTATGAAGTGCATATGGAACATATATGAAAAGGGATTTCTTGTTCGGAAACACTTGATGTTGGGGATAGATATACCAGGTGTATGGTTTCTGATGAACTACAATATCCGGCTGCACTTGTTCTTCCAAGGTCTTTTCAGGATTTATCCGTTCATAATGATACCCCTTTTCCTCACAGTAATCCATCACCCTTTTTTCTTCTCCTTCGATCTCAATACATGGTGTGATGCCCAATATCGGTTCAAAACGGGGATGATGGAGCATGGCGATGTACAGTGCTTCTGTTTTCCATTCCGAGAGATATTGAAGAACGAACAATACCCGGATTTTCTTCTTGCGTCGAATGCGCCAGGCCAATGCAGGAGTGTATATACGCCGAAAGATATACGATTTTATCTTGCTCAGCATTATTTAGTCTACTTGAATAAGCCTTGGTTTTCTTGTCATAGTTGTTGCCTACAAGGTCATCTACACCGTGTCCATGAAACTGCGCTGGACTTTGTTGAATATAACGACACCAAGCAGCAACAGTACACACATGAAGACAAAACTGTAGCCTAAGGCCCACCAAGAGAAATAGCCCTGGCCGAGGGATGCAAACTTGAATGCCTCGATGATGGAGGTCATGGGATTAATCATGATGAGGGTGCGCAATGTCTCGTTTGTGACCATGCTGATGGGGTAGACGATGGGGGTGCCGTACATCCAAAGTGACACAATGAAACTGAACAGGATGGTAAGGTCGCGGTATTTGGTAGTCATCGAAGAGACCATGATGCCGAAGCCAAGACCTAAGCCTGCGATCATGATGATGAAGACTGGCAGCAGTACGAGTTGCCAGTGAGGGGTGACATCAGTGCCGCGGGCGACAAAATAGAGATAAATCGCCAGGAACAACAACAACTGAATACCGAAACGGAGCAGATTGGAGAGCACCGTGGCGATGGGAACCACCAACCTCGGGAAGTAGACTTTGCCGAACATTCCCTGATTGGCAGTGAATGTGGAGGCTGTGTGGTTGAGGCAGTCGGAGAAATAGAACCAACAGACGTTTCCGGCCATATAGAACAACGGCTGGGGGATGCCGTCGGTACTCATCTTGGCAATGCCGCCGAAAACTACCATATTCATGATCACGGTAAGCACTGGCTGTACGATGTACCACAGCGGACCAAGGATGGTCTGTTTGTATTGCACCACGATGTTGCGGTGTATGAAAAGGGCTATCAGGTCGCGGTAGCGCCAGATTTCCTTGAAATCGACGCTCCACAACTTCTGATGGGGGGTGATGATCAGTATGTCTTCTTTTTTCAATTTTACCTTTAATTTTTCAAGTTTCGCATTAGTTCAACTTTTTGGAGTAAAGGAGTTTAGAAGTATAGGAGATTTGGAGTTTAGACAATAGTGTTTTTTGTTTGGGTTGCGTCGAAAACGCAACATACGGAGAAGCCATTCTTCATTTTTCACTCTTTACTCTTCACTCTTCACTCTTCACTCTTAAATCTTCACTCTTTAGTCTTCTTTCGCATAGCCACCATAGCCATAGCCATAACCATAGCCGTAGTGATAGCCGTAGCGATGGTAACTGTAGCGGTTGCTGCCGGAATCGGTGCCGTTGAGAATGACAGACATGTTGTTGAATTTCTTGTCGTTGTAGTAACCTTCGACAACGGGTAGCATGTCGCGGTCCATCAGACCGGCGCGGATGACGAAGATGGTCATATCGGCCCATTTGGCAATCACACTCGTGTCGGCTACGATGTCGATAGGCGGACAGTCAAGGAAGATAGTGTCGTATTGCTCGCGGAGTTCGGTAATAAGTTTTTCAAGGCGTGGATTGAGCAACAACTCGGCGGGGTTGGGAGGAATAGTGCCCACAGGGATGACATCGATGTTCTCATAGCCTTCGATAGGGCAGACAACGTCTTTCCAAGAACTCACCCTGCCGCTGAGGAAGTCGGCGATGCCGCTCTGAGGCTTGCCGACATATTTTGACAACGAGCCACGGCGTAGGTCGAGGTCGACGGCAATGGTGCGGTTACCCTTGATGGCGAAACTGCTGGCGATGTTGACCGTGAGGAACGTCTTGCCGCTGCCGGGATTGATGGAGGTGAACATAATGACTTTGTTGGCACGGTCGGCGCCGGCGATGAAGTCCATGTTGGTGCGCACCACACGGAATGCCTCGTTGATGACATTGCGGCTCTTGGGCTTGACCAGGATGTCGAATGTTTCCTCTTCGCCTTTTTTCTTTTTCTTACCCCTGAACAGTCGGGCGAGTTTGCTGTGTGGCTTGTGCTTGCCGTACTGGGGAATCTCGCCGATGAAGGGGATGGTGAGTTTGTCAATATCAGTGCGGCCGCGCACCTTGGTGTTCATGTTCTCACGGATGAGCAGGGCAATAAGGGGAATGAGCAAGCCGAGACCGATGGCCATCATGCGCATATTGCGCTTGAGGGGTGAGATGGGAGCATTGGAGCCAGAGGGGGAGGTAATGACACGGGTGTTATAGGCTGTGAAGGCTTGAGACAACTCGTTCTCCTCGCGCTTCTGGAGCAGGAAGAGGTAGAGAGACTCTTTCACTTTCTGCTGGCGTTCCACACTGAGCAGATATTTGGCTTGGCTGGGGTTGCTGGCCATGTGTGAGGTACTGGTTGCCTGCAAGTTCTGTGCACTGCCTATCTGGGTGTTGAGCACGTTGATCTGGTTGTCGATGGAGTTGATGATGGAACTGCGGACAGAGGCCATCTTCTCATCGAGGTCGATGACCAAAGGGTTCTCTTCGCTACTGTTGGCCACCAAACTGTTGCGCTGCAGGACCATGGTGTTGTATTGGTTGATCTGGCCTTCGATGTTGGCGTTCTCGATGCCGGAATTAACGGGCAGCAACTGTGTCTTGTTGTTCAAACCTGCCACATGATTGCGGATGAAGCGTGCCAAAGCCAACTGGTTGTTGAGGCCGTTGATTTGCAAGTTGGCATTGTTGGCATTCTGCATGTGAATGCGAGTAGTGGCATCGACATCGGGGATAAGGTTGCGGCTCTTGAACGAGGAGATGTCGCTGTCGACGTGTCCCAATTCATGCTCGATGACATTGAGACGCTCATTGATGAACTCAGAGGTGCTGACGGCTATCTGGTTTCTGTCACGCACCCAGTTCTCGTTGTAGACATTGATGACGGCGTTGAGGATATCCTCGGCACGCTCAGTGTTGACATCTTGATACCTGAGGTCGATGATAGAAGAACTCTCCTCGTGAAGACCGGCAGAGAGACGGCCGCGGCAGGCTCCCATGGCTGCCATCGGAGGAATACGGCTGACGTGGATGGTGAGACCGGAACGGGCGCGGTCGTCAAAGAAGGGCGAGGCATCAATGGAGAGGGTGCCGATGGGAGACTTGATGGTCTTGTCGCGGGTGGTAACCAATGACTGGCCCTCGCCGACGGGTTCGCCATATTGCACGAAATTGCTGAGAACCATAGAACGGTCGTCCTTGAACTTAATGTCGAAACTGCAATCGTTGTATTCTGACTGGCCGACAATGGTGACTTTGATGGGCAGCGTACTGCCGTAGAGTGTATTGGGATGGAATGCGCCATCGGTCTTGTAGTCCATGTCGAGGTTGAGGCGCTTCACAACCTCGAGCATCACGTCGGGGGACAGCAGGGAAGTGATTTCATTGGACAGGTTGGTGCTGAAACTGAAGATACCGGTGTCGATGGTGTTGCCGGCATCCACTGCCATGGAACGGTTGGCCTTGCCCTTCTCCTTGATGAGGAGGGAGGCGGAGCGCTGATAGACTGGCACTGTGCGCAGAATGCGCCACTCGGCGATGCTCAGCGTGATGATCAGTGACAGCACAAACCAGGGCCAGTTGCCCAGGCAGAGGTGTAACAAATCTTGCAGGGTCAGGTATTCGCTTTTCTGGCGATTGCTGCTTTTGGTCTTTGTGGATTCCATTATTTTGCTTTTTCTTTTTTATTTATTGCTTTTGGGGTTGCGATGACATCGCAACATAGGGAACATAGGGGATTATTTGAATATAAAGGCACTGAGGGACATCAGGAAGGTGGTGACACTCATCCAGAAAGTCGGAGATTCAAGAAGGTTGTTGTTCTGGGTCGACTGGTTGGCGCGCTTCTTGTTGGGCTCCACATAGATGACATCGTCCTGCTGCAGGTAATAGACGGGTGAGTTGTACAACTCTTCGCCGTTGAGGAGGTTGACACGATAGGTGGTACGCTGGTTGCCTTCTGTGCGGATGACGGCTACGTTCTCGCGCAAGCCACTGATGGTGAGGTCGCCGGCCATGCTCAGACCCTCGAGCAGAGTGAATCGGTCGCGGTCGAAATCATAACGGCCAGGTTTGTTTACCTCTCCCAGCACATCAAAATAGAGTCCGGCATAGTCGACGGTCACCACGAGGTCCTTGATGAGGTTGGAGGCAATGAGGTCGCCCTTGATTTTGGAGGCCACTTCCTCGCGGCGAAGACCGGCGATATGGAGTTTGCCAAGGATGGGGAAGTCGATGTTGCCCTGGCTGTCGATGGTATAGGCCAGTCTTCCATTACTGCCAGAGGATCCAGACGAACCAGTGGCGCCGTACCCATGGAGATTAAACAACTGGGAGAGTTGCTGGTCGCGGCTGCTCACGATAATACTGATTTTGTCGCCGGGGCGCAGGCAGATTTCAATCGGGTCGTGGGCCTGGATGGTCTTCCCATGATTGAGATCGCCAAAATAGACAACATTAGGGGTCTCACAACTGCATAACAGCAATATGCCCGTCAGCAATGCCAAAAAACTTTTCTTTTTCATACGATTTGATGCTATTTTTGTTTGTTACTTTTGTTTATCTGATGATTGTGGTCGCTACACTCAAAATAATAAGAAAATTGAGTAGAAATTATTAAGAAAAATGATGTTTTGAAAATGTGACATCAAGAAATGGTTTTAACGCGAATTACCACGAATGGGTCATTAATTATTAACCACGAATTACACGAATATTCACTAATGGGTTATGAATTGCCATTCTTCACTCTTCACTCAAACCCTTTTCTTCCGAATCAGTTTCACCAATCGTCGAAGGGGTTGCGACTTGGGCTCGTGGTCGCGGATGTAGGCTTTGGCCTCTTCGCGGAAACTGACGTCGCCCGTCGACAGGTAGAGTGCGCAATGGAGATAGGCACGAACATCGGTGGCTGCCTTGTCGCTGCGCCCCTTGTTGATGGATTCCAACTCGGAAAGGGCAGCGGCGGTCAGTTCCGGCTCGCTTGACTTGTCTTTGCGAAGATGGGCGCAAAGGAGCATGAGGGCGAGGTGGTGGCGCCTGGTAGAAGGTCGCGCAAAATGATGGTAGCGATAGTTGAACAGGTTGTCGAGCGTCTCGCGGTCGTGGGCACGCTCCTCGTTGGATAGTTTTCCATAAACTCGGCGTTCGAGAACGGCAAGGATGCGCCGCTGGATGTTGTCTATCAAGTGACTGTCGTCGGTGCGCAAGGATTCGTCGGGATGGCGGACAATGTCGTTCTCACCGATGTCGTCCAGGCGGAGAACCATGGCGCCTGAAAAAATCCGCAGACCTAAGGTCAGGCGGGGTCCCTGGGCGGTATGGGTGATGGAAAGCACCCGGGCGCGCTCACCTCGGAAAGGGGTAGCATTGAGCAGCACTTCCTCATCAGAGGAAAGCCCCTCGAGCGAAGGCACCAGTTCAAACCGGAGTTGCAGGTCGCAACAGGCATCAATGAATTTCTCCATCATCCGTTCGGGAATGGTCACCTTGCGGTGATTGTGGTCGTAGTAGCACTGCAGACGGTTGTCGCTCCATCTGTTCCAGTCGCTGTTCAGAAGGGTATTCAATTCTTCTTCGTGCGCGCGTAAAAAAATATAGCGCCGAAGGGCGGCACGGGTTTCGTTGTTGGCTTTCACCTGTTCGGGGCCAAGGGGAATCGACGGCATGCCATTCGCCTGCTGATGCCCTTCCTTCCCCTGACGGCGCTTGAGAAACAGGTAGGGGATGAAGTACTGCAGGGTGCCTCGGCGGTCACCATTAGCAATGCGGGCGGCATTCTCGGACTGCAGACGGCTTTCTGTCTGCTGTGGCGAGAGGGTCGTCAGTATATACCACCTCAATGACTCGTTTGCTTGCGTTGTTCCCATAAAATCCCCTCCCTCTGAAATGGTTGTTTCAGAGGAAATAAATGATTATCAGTTGGTTAGGCGATTTTTAGATGACTTCCATCATTGCCCGAATCCCGAAAGCGTCCCCAATGAACCTTTCTTCAGACTTTTCAGCCAAACCTTCTGAGCATCATCTTTTCTATAAATGGTAAGCACACTTGGCTTCCAAACAATTAAGCTTAATAGGGTGCAAAGTTAAATAAAAATAATCGTGTGCTATATATAATGTGTATTAAAATGTTATAAATTCGTTTTTTTTGATATTGGTCAAGTGCTGATATCGGTATTTATTGTGACTATTTTTGTTTACAACTGCTTATTCGCCGATGGTGATGGCATATTCGCTCATGAAAGAAGCGCCAGGCATCAGATGGTTGATGAAAGGCTTGTCTTTGAACTCTCCTTTGAAGCCGCGAGGGTCGCCAACACCATACCATGGTTCGAGGCAGATGAAGGGTGCGTTTTTCTGATAGGGACTCCAAAAGGCGATGATAGGGCATTTGTAACTGAGCCTTACAGCCACGCTGCCGTCGGGATTCAGCAGTTCCACACTGCTTGTCTGACTCTTGTGCAGTTTCACGGAATCATGACCGAAGAACTCGTCGTCGAAGCAGATCAGGCCATCCTGTGAGGCGATTTCTATCTCTTCCATCTCCACGGAACCGTCAATGTGGCTTTTCAGTCCCTGCAAAATTCCTTTGTTGTCGACGCGGAGCACGCCTTTCAGAGGCTGTCCGGCTTCACAACCTGGGGCGTAGAAGGCAGGATGGCCTCCTATCTGGAAATGCATCTCACGCTTGCCTGTGTTCTCCACGTGCCAGATGACGTGAATCTTGTTGTCGTCAAGACGGTAACTCACAGCCAGGTTGAAAGGGTAGGGGAACACCTTCAGCGTCTCTTCGCTCTCATGCAGGGCGAAGACCGCTTTGTTGTCTGATTGGGCAATGAGGGTGAACTCAGTGTCGCGGGCAAAACCGTGACGTGGCAGGTGGTATTCCTGACCGTCGACGGTATAGGTGTTGTTTTCCACGCTGCATACGATGGGGAAAAGAATGGGTGAATGGCGGGGCCAATACTGAGGGTCGGCCTGCCAAAGGTACTCGCGGCCCTCGCTGTCGGTAATACTCTGGAGTTCTGCTCCCATCTCTGCGACCTTGATGGTCAGGTGTTCGTTTGTTAGTTCAATCATAAGGCTTGTATTGTTGGTGAATGATTATTAGTTAATGGGTTGGGTCACAGTGAGTTTTTGAAGACTCTGTATGATTGCCATGCCTCTTCCACATCATCTGTGCAAAAGGGGCCATCAAAGAACGTTGCCAGACAATTCTCCCTATAAGGCGACCAGTTGCCACATATCATACCGTCATGGGCTATGACTGGTTGGAAAATGCCGCTGTTGTTGTGGGCATGATGGCGGTGTTCGGGTGGAAGCACGATGTCGCGGGACTTATAACTGATAAGATATTCGTCGTAGGGAGGAATCAGAAGGAACCTACCCCGCCTGAATCCCCTTGTGCGGCAACTGTCTGTCAGGTAGAATTCCCGGCCTTTCCATTTTTCAATATGTATCGCGTTGCCCAATAAGGCAACTCCTTTCCGGCAGTCGCTGACATTCAGTCCTGACCACCATATGAAATCCTCCAAAGTTGCTGGTTGACGACTCTGAAAGTACTTGCGTGTAAGGATCGTCAATGCTTCATCCCTGTCCTTTTTTGTTATCCGCCCTAATTTGTTGCAAGTGAGAGCGTAAGTGGCTTTGAGCAAAGCATGGCCTTCGGACTGCAGGTCGCCGCTGCAAAGGATGCCCTTTAATTCTGCCATACGGATGTGGTATGACAGACGGTGGTCGTCCATTTGTAAATCTTTTTCTGTAAGTGCCTTGACGAAATCCTCTTTCGTCACACTTCCCTTGTCGGCGGCTGTCTGCGCTAAGATGTCGCTGACACGCATCAATTCTTCTTCAGGTATGGATATCTTGTTGCTGCTCATCCATCCCTTGATGACGGCGATGGCTTTTGGCGCGCAGAGGTCAAGCATCATCCAATAGTCGTCGGCTGACACCAATTGCCAGGTGCCCCGCATCAGGTGCAGGCGTATGATTTGTCCGGTGTCGTATGCCTGTTTGAAAGTTTTGGCCGACGGCTTCCGTGTCCGCATCGCCACCGCCCAGCGCATCATGCGGTATTCCTGCGCCTGCATGGCTCCCATATATCCCACCACATCGGCCGGATGGCTGAACCGGGGGGCGGTCAGTTGTTGGTTGAGGAGTCGGAGGGATACGGGATTCATGTCTTGTCAGATTTCCAAGATATTCTTCTAAGGATTGTAACCAGGTTATTTGCAGTTTTTGTTGAGTATGAGGCTGCAGGGCAGTGGCTCACATTTCCTTGATGCAAAAGTATATAAAAAACCGCAATCAACATAGAAATAAGGCTGGAAAAACTGCAGGAAGGACTTCACCCATAGTGATGATACCATAATTTTAGGACCCGATGCTGTCACAGCATCGGGTCCTTCGCAAACTTCAAACAACCGTGAAAAAGTTAATTGTTTTTATCTAATAAAAAGCAGTTCACGGTATTTGGGAAGAGGCCACAGGCTGTCGTCAACGATGAGTTCCAACTTGTCGATCTGATAACGGATGTCGTCGAGTTTCGGCTCCACCAAGTCATGGTAGGCGATGGCCTTTTCGTGCTCATCCTCAATTTTGTTGGCCTCCCTGCGTGCATTGACCAACTCTTCCACTTGGCGCTCGATCGTTGAGGTGCGCTCAGCGATTTCCTCAATGAGTTTGATGTTGCGTGAGGATAGTCTTGCTGCCTTTTCTGTGGAGAAGATGTCCGCCATGTTTTCCACATTTTCCAGCAATGCGCTCTGATATCGCGTTGCCACAGGTATGATGTGGTTCATCGAGAGGTCGCCCAGCACACGGGCCTCAATTTGTATTTTCTTAGTATAGGTTTCCCACTTCACCTCGTTGCGGGCTACCAGTTCTTTCTTTGTCATCACTCCGAGACTCTCAAACATCCTGATGCTCTCTTCGTCCAGGTAACGCTCGAAAATCTTCGGACAGGATTTCTCGACATCCAAGCCACGCTTCTCTGCTTCGATGACCCATTCGTCGGAATAGCCGTTGCCGTCGAAGCGGATGGGTTTACAGGTTTTGATGTCCTCGCGCAGCACGTCGATGATGGCGTGGAAGGTGGCAGAGTGTCCTGTGCCTTCGAGTTGCTTGGTGAGTTCAGGGATGCGTGCGTCTACGCGTTTCTTGAAATCGGCGAGTGCCTCAGCCACTGCACTGTTGAGGGCGATCATCGCTGAGGCACAGTTAGCCTCAGAACCCACGGCGCGGAACTCAAAGCGATTGCCGGTGAATGCGAACGGACTGGTTCGGTTGCGGTCGGTATTGTCGATGAGCAGTTCGGGAATCTCAGGAATGTCCATCTTCATGCCCTGCTTGCCGTTCATATCGAGGATGTTCTCCCTGTCGGCTTTCTCGATGTGGTCGAGAAGTTCACTCACTTGCTTGCCGAGGAACGAAGATATGATGGCTGGAGGCGCCTCGTTGGCACCCAGACGGTGGGCATTGGTGGCGCTCATGATGGAGGCTTTCAGCAGTCCGTTGTGGCGGTAGACGCCCATCAGTGTCTCAACAATGAAGGTGGCGAAACGAAGGTTCTGCTCTGGGGTCTTGCCTGGGGCATGGAGCAGGATGCCGTTGTCGGTCGAGAGACTCCAGTTGTTGTGCTTGCCGCTGCCGTTGATTCCTGCGAAGGGCTTTTCGTGGAGCAGCACACGGAATCCGTGTTTGCGGGCGACGCGTTTCATCACCGACATGAGCAGCATGTTGTGGTCGACGGCGAGGTTGGTCTCCTCATAGATAGGTGCCAACTCAAACTGGTTGGGAGCCACCTCGTTATGGCGTGTCTTGCAGGGAATTCCCAGTTCGAGGGCCACAATCTCGAGTTCCTTCATGAAGGCGGCCACTCTCTCAGGTATGCTTCCGAAGTAATGGTCGTCCATCTGCTGGTTCTTGGCGGAGTCATGTCCCATCAGGGTGCGTCCCGTCAGCAGGAGGTCTGGACGTGCGGCATACAAGCCTTCGTCTACGAGGAAGTACTCCTGTTCCCATCCGAGGTTGGAGTTCACCTTTTTCACACTCGGGTCGAAATAGCGACACACTTCAGTGGCAGCCACATTCACGGCATGAAGTGCCTTCAGCAGAGGTGCCTTGTAGTCGAGGGCCTCGCCGCTGTAACTGATGAATACGGTGGGGATACACAGGGTGTCGTCGATGATGAAGACAGGTGATGTGGGGTCCCATGCCGAATAGCCGCGCGCCTCGAAAGTGGAGCGTATGCCTCCTGATGGGAACGATGAGGCGTCAGGTTCCTGCTGCACCAATAACTTGCCGGTGAATTCCTCCACCATGCCGCCCTTGCCATCGTGCTCGATAAACGAGTCGTGCTTCTCGGCTGTGCCTTCCGTCAGTGGCTGGAACCAGTGGGTATAGTGTGTCACACCATTCTCTGTGGCCCATTGCTTCATTCCTGCTGCCACGGCATCGGCCACCTCGCGGTCGAGTTGAGCGCCGTTGTCCATCACGTCCATCATCTTCAGATAGACATCCTTTGGCAGATACTTGTACATTTTCTCGCGGTTGAAAACCTTTTTTCCGAAATAACTGGCAGGTGTCTCTGCGGGTTTTACAACATCGAGTGGCTTTTTCTTGAAAGCCTCTCCGACAACTTGAAATCTTAAAGTTTCCATAATTATTGAGTTTAAAATGATTACTATTCTTCTTTAAATGCCGCCCTTGCTCCATTTGGCGATGCGGTTGAGTGCCTCCTCTGTGTTCTCATGGGTGCCGAAAGCGGTGAAGCGGACGTAGCCTTCGCCGGAGGGACCAAAACCGACACCGGGGGTGCAGACGACTTTGGCGCCATAGAGCAGTTGCTCGAAAAATCTCCACGAATTGGTGGATGCTGGTGTCTTCATCCATACATAAGGTGCGTTCTCGCCCCCATATACCTCATAGCCGAGGTCGCGCAGCGTGGAGAGCATCTTTTGCGCATTCTGCATGTAATAACTGATGGTGGCCTTGATCTGCTCCTTGCCCTCTGGGGTATAGATTGCCTCGGCAGCACGTTGTGAGATATAACTGCAACCGTTGAACTTCGTACACTGCCGGCGCAGCCACAGTTGGTTGAGCGGTATTCGCTCTCCCTCAAAGGTGGCGACACTTACTTCCTTTGGTACTATCGTATAGCCACAGCGCACACCCGTGAACCCAGCCGTCTTGGAATATGATCGGAATTCCACAGCACACTTCCTCGCTCCGCGAATCTCATAGATCGAGTGTGGTATCTTTGGGTCTTGGATATATGCCTGATAGGCAGCATCGTAGAGAATTAGGGCATCGTTTTTCTGTGCATAGTTCACCCATTTTCGCAGTTCCTGCTTGGTGATAACCGTACCCGTGGGATTGTTGGGATAGCAGAGGTAGATGACATCGACGGGACGGCCCTTGGGAAGTTCCGGCACAAAGCCGTTCTCTGCCGTGCAGGGCATGTAGCGCACATTCGTCCAGCGGCCTTCACGATAGGTGCCGCAGCGCCCGATCATCACGTTGGAGTCGATATATACGGGATAAATGGGGTCAGTGACACCGATGAAGTTGTCCCAATGGAGCAGTTCCTGAAAGTTGCCGGTGTCTGACTTCGCACCATCATTGATAAAGACTTCATCGATGTCGAGGTGGATGCCACGGGGCAGGAAATCGTTTTTCAGGATTGCTTCGCGTAGGAAGTCGTATCCCTGTTCGGGGCCGTAGCCATGGAAACCTCCGACGGTGGCCATCTCATCGACAGCCTTGTGCATGGCCTTGATGACGGCAGGGCAGAGTGGCTGTGTCACATCCCCGATGCCGAGTGAGATGACATCCGCCTTGGGGTTCATCACCTTGAAGGCGTTCACCTTCTTGGCTATATCGGCGAACAGGTAGTTGTTCTGTAGGTTCAGAAAATGTATGTTTACTAATGCCATATTGTCAATTCATTATTCAAAGTTCATGATTCATAGTTTATCTCGCCATCAAAGACAAAGGTAGCAGGACCTGTCATATAGACGTGGTTGTCCGTTTCGTTCCATTCAATACTGAGTGTGCCGCCGTCCATGACGATCTCTGACTTTCTCCCAGTGCGCCCCGTAAGACAGGCGGCTACAGCAGTGGCGCAGGCACCAGTTCCGCAGGCTTGGGTGATGCCGCTGCCACGCTCCCAGACTCGCGTGCGGATGCTTCCGTCGCTGTTGATTTTGGCGAACTCAATGTTGCAGCGCTGTGGAAAAGCGGGGTGACACTCCAAGATATACCCGGTCTCCCCAACTTGGTCTACATCATCGGTGAAGATGACATAGTGGGGATTGCCCATCGAGACAAATGTGCCCTCTGTGAGACCCTGTGTCGGAACGAATTGGCTTTCGTCGGTCAGTTTTGGTTCGAGCATGTCGACCATAACATTCTCCACGATGTCTTTGCTGGTGTGTAGCCACAGTGTCTTGATTCCCGACAAGGTCAGTAACCGGATGGCTGTCTTTTTAGTGATTTTTCGCTCATAAAGATACTTGCCGATGCAACGGCTGGCATTGCCGCACATCATCGCCTCGGAACCGTCTGCATTGAAGATGCGCATGGAATAGTCGGCCTCAGGAATAGGACTGTGGTCGATGATCACAAGGCCGTCGGAGCCGATGCCTTTGTGGCGGTCGCTCCAGAGGATGGCTGCCTTGGCTGGATCGGCGATGGGATGCTGCATGGCATCGACATAGATGTAGTCGTTGCCGCAGCCGTGCATCTTGGTGAATTTTATCTTGTTCATTTGAGATACTTATCTACTTTCATTGCGGTTTGTTTGCCGCTGGCCATGGCTCGTACGACAAGTGAGGCTCCGTTCAGAGAGTCGCCGCAGACGAAGACATTCTCTGGATACTGAGGATGCTCAGGCTTTAGGAAGCCCATGGCCAGCAGGCAGAGTTCCGCCTTGATGATTTCTGGCTGGCCTTTCTCGACCATGATGGGTCGGCCACCGTTGGGATTGGGCTCCCAGTCGATTTCTTGGACTTTGACACCAACCAATTTCCCGTCTTTGCCCAAGAATTCCAGGGTGTTGATGTTCCAGCGGCGGATGCAGCCTTCTTCATGGCTGGAAGTGGTCTTGAGTGTGCGTGGCCAGTTGGGCCAGGGATTTTGTGGGTCGTCAGGACCTTCTACGGGCTTGGGCATGATCTCTATTTGGGTGACGCTCTTGCAACCTTGTCGGTGGGCTGTTCCTATGCAGTCGGAACCGGTGTCACCACCTCCAATGACGAGGACATCTTTTCCCTTGGCAGTGATGCGCTCATCTTTCGTGAACTCCATGCCGGCAAGAACACGATTCTGCTGAGAGAGAAGTTCGAGGGCGAAGTGAACGCCTTTTAACTCTCTTCCTTTTACCTTTAGGTCGCGGGCGGTAGGGGTGCCGGTGGCGATAACGACAGCGTCGTATTCAGAGGTCTCCAACTCTCCCACATTTACCTCTATGCCATATCGGAACTCAATTCCTTCTTCCTCCAAGAGGCGCAGCCTGCGGTCGATGATGGCCTTGTTGAGTTTGAAGTTGGGGATGCCATAACGCAGGAGACCGCCGGCTGCCTCGTTCTTCTCAAAGACGGTTACTTGATAGCCCATGAGGTTGAGTTCATTGGCTGCTGCGAGACCTGCAGGACCCGCACCGATGATGGCCACCCGCTTGCCGTTATGCTTAGGGTGATGCACGGTGATGAATCTCTCGCGGAAGGCTGCCTCGGTGATGGCTGCCTCGTTCTCACGGTTGGTGGTGGGCTCGTGGTTGTAAAGATTGAGCACACATGCCTTCTCGCAGAGTGCGGGACAAATGCGGCCAGTAAACTCAGGGAAAGGGTTGGTGGCATTCAGCAGCCGATAGGCCAACTCCCAGTCACCACGATACAAGGCATCGTTCCACTCTGGTGCTTTGTTGCCAAGCGGACAGGCCCAGTGGCAGAAGGGTACACCACAGTCCATGCAGCGCGAGGCCTGCAGTTTTCGCTCCCGGGTGCTGAGTGTCTGTTCTACCTCACCAAAATCGTGGATTCTATCGTGAATCGGACGGTATCCCGCCTCCTGGCGGTGTATCTCTAAAAATGCTTTTGGATTTCCCATGATCTTTGACTGTTTGAAGTTTTAATAATCTCTCTGCATATCGGCAATCTTCTGACGCAACTTGTTCATCTGCTCCTCCTGCAGCACGCGCTTGTACTCGATGGGCACTACCTGGATGAATTCCTCGCAGTAGTGATTCCAGTTATCGAGCATGCGGCCGGCAAGGGCCGAACCTGTATGGAGATAGTGCTGACGGATGAGTTCAAGCAACTCTTTGCGTGAGACGCTGTCCTCTATGAGGTTGATTTCAACCATATCCATATTGCAGAAGTAGTCGAAGTTGTGATGGCGGTCCCACACATAGGCCACACCACCACTCATGCCGGCGGCGAAATTGCGTCCCGTATCACCCAACACTACCACACGGCCGCCCGTCATATACTCACAGCAATGGTCGCCTGCTCCTTCGATGACAGCGATGGCACCTGAGTTGCGCACACCGAAGCGCTCGCCCACTTTTCCGTTGATATAGATCTCTCCTGAGGTGGCTCCGTAGAGACCTGTGTTGCCGGCGATGATGTTGTCTTCTGCTTTGAAATCCTCACCTGAGCGGACTGGAGGCAGGATACTGATGCGCCCGCCGCTGAGGCCTTTGCCGAAATAATCATTGCACTCACCCTCAAGTTTGAGGTTGAGTCCGCGAACGGCGAAGGCTCCAAACGACTGTCCTGCGGAACCCTTGAACTTGATGTTGATGGTGCTGTCGGGCAGACCGGCCTCCCCGTATTTCTTGGCAATGATGCCGCTGAGCATGGTTGTCACCGCTCTGTCGGTGTTCTTGATGGCGTAGTCAAGCGTGATCTCTTCTTGTGTATCAATGGCTTTCTGTGCGGCACGGACGATCTCCTCGTCCTTCACACCGCTGACTTTTGTAAACTGACCACGATCCCAGAACAAAGGCTTGTCGGTCTCTGGCTGATGCAACATCCGTGCAAAGTCGATGGTTTTCTGCTTTTCTGTGGCAGCATCCGTCCTCACCTCAATCAGTTCCGTATGGCCTATGATTTCCTTCAGACTGTGCACACCTATTTCACTGAGGTATTCGCGCACCTGCTCGGCCAGGAAAGTGAAGTAGTTGATGACGTATTCCGAACGGCCTTGGAAATGCTTGCGCAACTCGGGGTTCTGTGTGGCCACTCCCATCGGACAAGTGTTGGTGTTGCACTTCCGCATCATGACACATCCCAATACAATCAGCGGCAAGGTTCCAAACGAGAACTCGTCGGCACCCAGCATCGCCATGATAATCACATCCTTGGCGGTTTTCAACTGGCCGTCAGTCTGCAGGCGAACCTGGTTGCGGAGTCCGTTCTTTACCAATGTCTGCTGCGTCTCTGCCAGACCTATCTCAGGCGAGATTCCTGCGAAGCGCATACTGCTTGCAGGACTGGCTCCGGTGCCACCTTCTGCTCCGCTGATGACTATCAGGTCGGCTTTTGCCTTTGCCACACCGGCTGCAATGGTACCCACACCGCTCTCTGCTACCAGTTTCACACTGACGGCTGCTGTAGGATTGATGTTCTTGAGGTCGAAGATGAGTTGAGCCAGGTCTTCGATGCTGTAGATGTCATGGTGAGGCGGAGGTGAGATCAGCGAGATGCCGGGAATGGCGTTGCGCGTCTTGGCGATGATCTCATTGACCTTGAATCCGGGCAACTGACCGCCCTCACCAGGTTTTGCGCCTTGTGCCACCTTGATTTGTATTTCCTCTGCGTTCACCAGATACTCTGCTGTTACACCAAATCGTCCGCTGGCTATCTGCTTGGTCTTGCTCGACAATGACACACCGTCTACTTCAGTGTGGTAGCGGGCGTTGTCCTCACCACCTTCACCAGTGTTGCTTCGTGTACCCAATTTGTTCATCGCCAATGCCAGTGCCTCGTGGGCTTCAATGCTCAGGGCTCCAAAACTCATGGCTCCCGTTACGAAGTGCTTCACAATCGACTCCACAGGTTCCACCTCGTCGATGGGAATCGTCTTCCCTCCAACTTCTCTCCGGGTGGAGAGGGGGGCAGATGCTTTTTTAAAGGTGAGGAAATCGCGAAGGAATATGGGCGATTCTTTTTCGTCCACCATTTTGGCCCACTCCTTAAACCGATCGTATGAGCCAGTGCGGCATGCTATTTGTAATTTGGCAATAGTCTCTGGGTTCCATGCGTGCGGAATACCATCTTTCCTCCATGAGAACAGTCCGTTGTTGGTGAGGTGGCTGTTCCCATCGCCCTTTGACGAGGGGGCAAGACCCTTCTGGTGCAACCGGATGGCGTCACGGGCTATCTCCTTCAGCCCGATGCCTCCGATGGTGCTCTGCTCTGTACCAAAGTAACGGCGCAGCAGATCTTCGCTCAGTCCTATGCTCTCAAATATTTTGGCACCACGGTATGAACGGATGGTCGAGATACCCATTTTTGACATGATTTTCTTGAGCCCCTTATCCACCGCCTTGATATAGTTTTTCTCCGCTGTGGCATACTCCTCCTGTATTTTCCCCCTTTTTACGAGGTCATCGAGTATGGCGAATGTCATGTACGGGCACAGAGCGCTGGCGCCATAGCCCAGCAGGAGCGCTGCATGCATTGTCTCGCGAATCTCACCACTTTCCACAATCAGTGCCGTTTGCACTCGTTTGCCCACAGAAATCAGGTAATGATGCACGGCGGAAACGGCGAGCAGCGATGGGATGGCCGCATGTTTCTCATCGATATCGCGATCAGAGAGGATGATATAGTTCACGCCATTGTCCACACTCGCCGCGGCCTGATGACATAGATCATCAAGTGCCTGGCGCAGATTTGTTTCGGCCGATTTGAAATCTGGCGAATCTGCAGCAGGGATTTCAAAGAGCATGGCGAGTTTCTGGGTCTTGAATCCCTTATATCTGATATTGCAAAGAATATCCAGTTGCGTATTGGTCAGCACGGGTTGTGGCAGACGCACCATCTTGCAGTTTGAGGCATCTGGGGTGAGGATGTTGGTGCCTACGGCGCCGATATACTCGGTCAGACTCATTACAAGTTCCTCGCGGATGGGGTCAATGGCAGGGTTCGTCACCTGTGCAAACTGCTGGCGGAAATAGTTGAAGAGCACCTGTGGACGGTCGCTGATGACGGCCAGCGGCGTGTCGTTGCCCATGGCAGCCACGGGTTCCTGACCTGCCGTTGCCATGGGGACAATGGTTTTGTCGATGTCTTCTTGGCCGAAGCCGAAAGTAATGAGTTTCTGGGTAAGGTCGCTCACGCCGTTCTCCACATGTCGGCCGCTCTTCAACTTCTCCAGTTGCACACGGTTCTCGTTGAGCCAATCGCGATAGGGGTGGGCCTTGGCCAACTGTTCCTTGATCTCTCCGTCGTAGTAAATCTTTCCTTCCTGCGTGTCGATGAGCAGAATCTTTCCGGGTTGCAGACGACCTTTGCTGACAACGTCGCCCGGTTCAAAATCCATCACGCCGACCTCGCTGGCCACCACCATCATGCCTTGCTTCGTGATCGTGTATCTGCTGGGGCGCAGACCGTTTCTGTCGAGCATACCGCCTGCATAGCGCCCGTCGCTGAACAATAATGCTGCTGGACCGTCCCATGGCTCCATCAGGATTGAGTGATATTCGTAGAATGCCTTCAGGTCCTCACTGATGGGGTTCTTGTCGTTGAAACTCTCTGGAACCAGGATGGCCATTGCCTGCGGCAACGACAGGCCGCTCATCATCAGAAATTCAAATACATTGTCGAGGCTCGCTGAGTCGCTCATTCCTTCCTGGACAATGGGACACAAATCCTTGATGTTGCCTAAGGCCTCACTGTTCAGCACGCTCTCTCTCGCTTTCATCCAACCGCGATTGCCACGGATGGTGTTGATCTCACCGTTGTGTGCCAACAGTCTGAAAGGCTGGGCGAGTTTCCATTTGGGGAAGGTATTGGTGCTGAAACGTGAGTGCACAAGTGCCAGTCCGCTCGTAAAGTAATCGTTGGACAGATCGGGGAAGTAGCGGCGCAACTGTCCGCTGGTCAGCATTCCTTTATAAATGATGTTCTTGTTCGACAATGAACAAATGTAGAAATCCTCGTATCTCCCTTCGTTGGCGGTGGATATGTCATTTCCCGCCATCTCTGAGACACGATTCTCTATTCTTTTGCGCACCTTATATAGAATCCGATCAAACACATTCACCTCTTCGTCTGATATACCTGTCACGAAGATTTGCTTGATGTCAGGTTCTACCTCGCGTGCCGCTGCTCCCAGCACCTCTGGGTGGGTTGGCACAGACCTCAGGTGCATCAGCGTCAGTCCCTCACGCTCTATCTCCTCGATCATCACACTCAGAATCTCCTGCTGGGCCTGTTCTTCCACAGGAAGGAAAACCAGACCTGTGCCATATTTACCTTTTTCTGGCACTGGTATGCCCTGCAGCAGGATAAACTCGTGGGGTATCTGAACCATTATACCGGCACCGTCGCCTGTCTTGTCTCTCGTCTCGGCGCCTCGGTGCTCCATGTTCTCCAGCACCTTCAGTGCATTATCCACCAGTTCATGGCTCTTTCCGCCGTGGATATTCACAACCATACCTACACCACACGCGTCATGCTCATACTGGCTCTGATACAATCCCTGTTCCTTAGTTTGAAGTTTGCATTTTGACATGATTTCTCTGCTTTTACTTTCATTTTGTCTAATACGAGTGCAAAGGTAAGTCAAAATGATTTTTTAGACAAGAATTTACTGACATTTTATATCAATAAATTTTTGGTGCCTGTCATTTTGTTCCAAATTGGATACTTTTGAGTACATAATGTTAGCAAAAGGACGTGTTTTGTACTAAAATATTTACATTATGATAGTTGTGTGCGTTTTCAACAATCAAAATGCAAGCATTTTCTTTGTGCTTGTTTCAAAATGTCATACTTTTGCACGGTCAAATGAAAAATAGATATTGTTGCATTTGAAAGCAACACTTGTCTACGGAGGTTGACCTTATATTAAATGAGATAGGACGAATGATTAAACAATAATAAAACAAGGTATGAAAATCAAGAAGCGTTGGAAGGTTCTGATGGCGGCGATGGCTTTGATTGCCGTAGTGGGTCTTTTTGTGGGAGAACCTACTTTTGAGTGTAATTGGTCGGTCATCTCTGCTGCCGATGTGGCCTGGCTGATTACCGCCACCATTTTTGTGTTGATGATGACGCCCGGTCTGTCATTTTTTTATGGTGGCATGGTGGGTGCGAAGAATGTCATCTCCACAATGCTGCAGTCTTTTATCGCGATGGGACTCATCTCTGTCCTATGGGTGGTCGTGGGCTTCTCACTGTGTTTTGGCGATGACATTGGAGGGGTAATCGGCAATCCGCTGACATTTCCTATGTTTCATGGCGTAGGCGGTGAGGTCTATACGACTCCAGCGGGAAATGTGTTGGGCGGTGCGACAATCCCCTTGGCGCTTTTCGCTTTGTTTCAGATGAAGTTTGCCATCATCACCCCCTCACTGATTACAGGGTCCTTTGCCGAGCGTGTCAGGTTTTCTGCCTATATGTTCTTTATGATGTTTTTCTTCTTTGTCATCTACTGTCCGCTGGCTCACATGACATGGCACCCTGAAGGATTGTTCTGCCGGTGGGGAGTCATCGATTTCGCGGGTGGCATAGTTGTTCATGCCTCATCGGGTGTGGCAGCACTGGCAGGTGCCATCTTCCTGGGACGGCGGAGGGCTGGGACACGCAACAGCGAACCGGCCAACATCCCCTTTGTGCTGCTGGGAGCCGCCATGCTGTGGCTGGGATGGTTCGGCTTCAACGCTGGTTCTTCGTTGCATGCCGATGGGCAGGCCATCAAAGCATTCCTGAACACCAACACGGCATCTGCCACAGCGATGATGACATGGATTTTCTTCGACTGTCTGCGTGGACGCAAGCCATCGGCGATGGGAGCGGCAGTAGGGTGCGTGGTCGGACTGGTGGCCATAACCCCATCGGCGGGGTACGTCACTGTGGGACAGAGCATTTTCATCGCCTTTGTCATCACTCTCATTTGCAATGTCGCTGTCTATTGGCGGTCGCACAGCAGCATCGACGATGCCCTCGATGTGTTTCCTACTCACGGCACGGGCGGTATCTTCGGCACTGTGCTCACAGGTATTTTCATACAGGAGGGACTGATTTCGGGCACATGGGATGGTTTTGTCATCTTCCTGTATCATTTGCTTGCTATCGTCATTGTTTTCGTATACACCTTTGCTCTCAGTTGGGTGGGCTATAAATTCATAGACAAAGTGATACCGATGAGGGTGTCTTCCTACAGCGAAAAGGTTGGCCTGGACTTCTCGCAGCACGACGAACATTATGGACTGGCACATATAGGTGAGCGCGAATTGGCTGAATACGAGGAGCATATCAAAGGGAAGAAATAGAGGATATGGGAACAAGATACATCTTTATCACGGGAGGCGTGGCCTCGTCATTGGGCAAGGGCATCATCTCTGCATCGCTGGGAAAACTCTTGCAGGCGAGAGGTTACAAGATTACGATACAGAAGTTCGACCCTTATATCAACATCGATCCTGGGACGCTCAATCCCTACGAGCATGGGGAGTGCTACGTGACGGCCGACGGGATGGAGACCGACCTCGACCTTGGACATTACGAGCGGTTTACGGGCATAGAGACCACCCGAGACAACAGTGTGACTACTGGGCGGATCTACCTAAGTGTGATTGAGCGTGAGCGGCGTGGTGACTACTTGGGCAAGACTATTCAGGTGGTGCCCCACATCACGGATGAGATCAAGCGCCGTATTTTGTTGAATGCCACCAAGCAGCCTTTGGATTTCGTGATCACGGAGATAGGCGGAACCATTGGCGACATTGAGAGCCAGCCGTTCCTTGAGGCGATTCGACAGTTGCGCTGGGAGTTAGGACCGCAGCGGGCATTGAATATCCACCTGACCTATGTGCCCTATCTCGCCGCTGCTGGTGAACTGAAAACGAAACCAACGCAGATGAGTGTGAAACAACTCCAGGGCTTGGGGGTCCAACCGGAGGTGCTGGTGTTGCGCACTGAACATGAACTGGGCAATGAACTCAAGGAAAAGGTAGCCCATTTCTGCAATGTTGACGTCGAGGCAGTGATTCAGAGTCAGGACCTCCCGAGCATCTATGAGGTGCCGGTGAACATGCTGCGTCAGGGCCTGGATGCCATCTGCCTGAAAAAGATGGGCATTGAACCTGGTCCCACACCCGAACTTGGTCCGTGGCGTTCATTTCTGGAAAGGCGGAAGCGGGCGACGGCTGAGATTCGAATAGCCCTTGTCGGTAAATACGACTTGCAGGATGCCTATAAGAGCATCCTTGAGAGTCTGGCTCATGCGGGCACTTACAATGACCGAAAGGTGAATGCCATGTTTTTGAACAGTGAGACAATCACCCATGAGAATGTGGGAGAGCAGTTGGCTGGCATGGCTGGCATTGTGATTTGCCCTGGCTTTGGCAACCGAGGCATCGAGGGTAAGATGATTGCCGCCGAATATGCCCGTACACATGACATCCCGGCTTTCGGTATCTGCCTCGGGATGCAGATGATGGTGGTGGAGTTCGCACGCAACGTTCTGGGCTATAAGGAGGCCAACAGCACGGAGTTCATGTCAACACCACAACCGGTGATAGACTTGATGGAGGAGCAGAAGAACATCACTCAGATGGGCGGTACGATGCGACTTGGTGCCTATGAATGTGAGTTGGTCAGGGGCAGCAAGACTTGGGAAGCCTATGGGAAGGAAACACTCATCCGCGAGCGTCACCGCCATCGCTATGAGTTCAACAATCAATATCGGAAGGAATTTGAGCATGGCGGCTTGCGGTGCGTGGGTGTCAATCCTTCCTCCGATCTTGTTGAGATTGTGGAACTCCCTACCCACAGATGGTATATCGGAACGCAGTTCCATCCGGAGTATTCTTCAACAGTGCTGCATCCGCATCCGCTGTTTTTGTCATTCATAAAAGCCTGCATTGATGGAACAACTGAAGCATGAGTGTGGTGTGGCGATGATCCGACTGCTGAAGCCGTTGGAGTATTATCAGCAGAAATATGGCACATGGCGGTATGGGCTCAACAAACTCTACCTGATGATGGAGAAACAGCACAACCGTGGTCAGGAGGGTGCGGGCATCGCATGTGTCAATTTGGACGCCCCGGCAGGTGAGGAATATATGTACCGCGAGAGGGCTGAAGGAAAGGATGCCATCACGGAGGTATTCAAGAGGGTCTCCTCTCCATCCGTGCGCACCGGCTCCCCACTGGAGGAGCAGAAGTCTGCTTTCGCCGGACAGTTGTACATGGGACACCTGCGCTATTCCACGACAGACAGGAGGGGGTTGCAGTATGTCCATCCCTTCTTGCGACGGAACAACTGGAGGGCGAAGAACCTTTGCCTGTGCGGCAACTTCAATATGACCAATATTGACGAAGTGTTTGAACTGCTGACACAACAGGGACAGTCGCCAAGAATTTATGGCGATTCATACATTACTTTGGAACTGATGGGGCACCGCCTTGACCGGGAGGTGGAACGCCTATACAGCGATGCGCGGATGAGAGGACTGCAAGGCATCTTCATCACCCGATATATAGAGGACAATATCCAGATGGCGAATGTGCTGCGCACCACCATGTGTCATTTTGATGGGGGCTATGTGATGTGCGGACTTACTGGTTCTGGGGAGATGTTTGCCATGCGCGACCCTTGGGGAATACGTCCCGCCTTTTGGTATCAAGACGATGAGGTGGTGGTACTTGCCAGTGAACGTCCGGTGATACAGACCACTTTTTACCTTGATGCCGATGAGATCCGGGAGTTGCAGCCCGGGCAGTCAATCATTGTCAGCAAAAATGGAGTAAGTCAGTTGGAACAGGTCCTTCCACCAAGGAAATACAGCGCCTGCTCTTTTGAACGTATCTATTTCAGCCGCGGCTCTGATTGTGACATCTATCGGGAGCGTAAACGACTGGGTGAACAACTGTTGCCTGCTGTCATGAAGGCCATCAATGGAGATGTCGCCCACACGGTTTTCTCCTATATTCCCAACACGGCAGAGGTGGCTTTCCATGGCCTGACCGACGGATTCCGTAAATTGGAGCATGACGTACGTATAGAGAAAGTGGTATGGAAGGACATCAAACTGCGCACGTTCATCACCGAAGATAAGGAACGCGAAGATCTGGCTGCCCATGTTTATGACATCACTTATGGTTCTTTGCAGCCTCATGAGGACAACCTTGTCATCATCGATGACTCCGTCGTCCGCGGTACGACATTGAAGGAGAGCATTTTCAAGATTCTCGAGCGGCTGCATCCCAAAAAGATCGTGATGGTGTCGAGTTCGCCTCAGATACGATACCCCGACTACTACGGCATAGACATGTCGAGCCTTGAGGAACTTTGTGCTTTCCGGGCTGCTGTTGCCTTGCTTCGGGAGCGTGGGATGAGGCAGTTGCTCAATGATACCTATTGTGCTTGCAAGACACGGCCGCTGGAAAAGAATCATGTGCGGGCTATCTACGCCCCCTTCACTCCTGAGGAGATCAGTTCCAAGATTGTAGAGATGCTGCGCCCTGAAGGGATGAAGGTGGAGGTGGAACTGGTTTTTCAGAGCATCCAGGGGCTGCATGAGGCATGTCCCCGTCATCCGGGAGATTGGTATTTCACGGGCCATTATCCCACACCAGGCGGCATCCGCATGGTGAATCAGGCATTCGTGAACTATATGGAAAGAAGTGAAAACAGGAAAAAGGTGCAAGGATAAGATGATGATAAAGGCGAAACTGATACTGGAGGATGGCACAGAGTTCTGCGGATGGTCGTTTGGGGCTGAGTGCAATGTGTCGGGTGAGGTGGTTTTCAACACCGCCATGACTGGCTATCCCGAAAGTCTGACTGATCCAAGTTATGCGGGGCAGATATTGGTGTCTACCTATCCGTTGATTGGCAACTATGGAGTACCAGAAACGGGAAATATGGATAATGGCTTGCCTTTGTTGATGGAAAGCGAGAGAATACATGCCAAGGCTCTGATAGTGGCTGATTACAGCGAGTCCTATTCTCACTGGAACGCGAAAGAATCGCTGGCGTCATGGCTGAAACGTGAGAATATCCCTGCCATTACAGGGATTGATACCCGAAGGCTGACGATGCTGATCAGGGAGCAAGGGGTGATGATGGGGCGGATAGAGATTCAGTCACAATACCCAACTCTCCAAGACAAGAAGGACTTGGATGTGAATGAAAGATACGAGAGCGTGAACTGGGTTGCACAGGTGAGTTGCAAAGAGATCATCACCTACCAGCCTGTCGGAGAAAAACGATACCGTGTGGTTTTGGTTGACTGTGGGGTGAAAGCGAATATCATCCGTTGCTTGCTCAGTCGTGGCATAGAGGTGGTGCGTGTGCCGTGGGATTACAATTTCAATACACTTGATTTTGATGGACTTTTTCTTGCCAACGGACCAGGTGACCCCGAACAATGTCAGGTAACTATAGGGAATATCAGGGACTTCTTGTCAGACGAGAAAGTGAGGCCCTGCATGGGCATCTGTCTTGGAAATCAGTTGCTGGCTTGTTCTGCAGGAGCAAAAACCTACAAACTGAAATATGGTCATCGCTCTCACAACCAACCTGTTCAGCGGGTGGGAACCCAACAATGCTTCATCACCTCTCAGAACCATGGCTATGCGGTGGATGACTCAACACTTCCTGAAGACTGGGAATCGCTGTTCGTCAATATGAATGATGGCTCTAACGAGGGCATCCGCCACAAGACGAAACCATGGATGTCGGCTCAGTTTCATCCGGAAGCGTGCTCGGGACCGGTAGACACGGAATTCCTCTTCGATGAGTTTGTGAAAATGCTTGACGAAGCGGGGGGCAGTGGAATGAAGCCTTCTTCAAATACCATACATCCTCAAATGGCTCAAGTCCCACCTTTTCATCACATCAAGAAGGTGTTGCTTTTGGGTAGCGGTGCACTGAAGATAGGACAGGCTGGTGAGTTCGACTACAGTGGCGCACAGGCTCTTAAAGCCTTGAAGGAAGAGGGTGTCCGTTCTGTACTCATCAATCCCAATATCGCTACGGTTCAGACCTCAAAAGATGTGGCCGACACGGTGTATTTCCAGCCTGTACAGTCGGATTTTGTGGAACGGGTCATAGAGAAAGAGCGTCCCGACGGCATTCTGCTCAGTTTTGGTGGGCAGACGGCCCTAAACTGTGGGGTGGAACTGTACCGGAAGGGTGTGCTTGAGAAATATGGAGTGGAGGTGCTGGGTACGCCCGTTCAGGCCATCATAGATACGGAAGACCGCGACCTGTTTGTGCAACGCCTTGATGAGATAGATGTCAAAACTATCAAGAGCGAGGCTTGCTCTTCTGTCGAAGAAGTGCAAAAGGCTGCACATGAACTTGGCTTTCCGGTCATCTTGCGCGCTGCCTATGCCCTTGGTGGTCTTGGTTCTGGTTTCTGTGAAAACGATGACGAACTTCTTCAACAGGCAGAGGAGGCCTTTTCTTTCTCGCCGCAGGTGCTGGTGGAAAAGTCACTCAAGGGTTGGAAAGAGATTGAATACGAAGTGGTGCGCGACCGTTATGATAACTGCATCACCGTCTGCAACATGGAGAATTTGGACCCGTTGGGCATTCATACGGGCGAGTCAATTGTGGTGGCGCCCAGTCAGACACTATCCAACAAAGAGTATCACAAATTGCGCGCGCTGGCCATCAAGATCATCCGACATCTTGGCATCGTGGGTGAGTGTAACGTGCAGTATGCCCTTGACCCGCAGTCAGAGGACTACAGGGTCATTGAGGTCAATGCCCGCCTTAGCCGCTCCTCCGCTCTCGCTTCGAAAGCCACAGGTTATCCGCTTGCTTTCGTTGCTGCCAAACTCGGACTCGGTTACGGTCTTTTCGACCTGAAGAACAGCGTAACCAAAACTACCTCTGCCTTCTTCGAACCAGCCCTCGACTACGTGGTGGTGAAGATTCCGCGTTGGGACCTGACTAAGTTTCATGGGGTGAAGCGTCAACTTGGCTCGTCGATGAAGAGCGTGGGTGAGGTGATGGCTATAGGGCGCACCTTTGAGGAGGCACTGCAAAAGGGGTTGCGCATGATAGGACAGGGCATGCATGGCTTCGTAGAAAACCACGAGATCAAGATTCCCGACATACGGAAATCCATGCACGAGCCGACGGATATGCGAATTTTCGTCGTCTCGAAGGCTCTGAAAATAGGCTATACTGTAGAGCAAATCCATAAACTGACGATGATTGACCGCTGGTTCCTGCAGAAGTTGCGCCACATTGTCGATGTTGACCAGCGTTTGAAGGAGTTTGCCCATTTCTCAGAGTTGGTTACATTTATGGATTACACCGAATTGTTGGAATATCTGGAAGCACCTGAGTTTGTTGAACTGCTTCGTGAGGCCAAGGTTGATGGATTCTCCGATTTTCAGATAGCCCGTGCTTTGGGACTTGAGTCATCGATGAAGATGGAAAAGGCTGGACTGAAGGTTCGGGAGTGGCGCAAGGAGTTGGGGGTCGTGCCCACCGTCAATCAAATCGATACGCTCGCCGCAGAGTATCCTGCCTCGACCAATTACCTCTATTTGTCATACCTGTAAACTGAAATAAGAACCGTAAATAGAAAACAACATTATGTGTGGAATAGTAGCAATATTGAACGTCAGCGAGCAGTCTCAGGAACTGAGGCAAAAGGCATTGCGCATGAGTCAGAAAATCCGTCATCGCGGACCAGACTGGAGTGGAATATATTGTGGTGGCCGCGCTATTCTGGCCCATGAGCGACTGAGCATAGTTGACCCGGAGAGCGGCGGACAGCCGTTGTACTCACCTGACCGTAAGCAGGTGCTGGCCGTAAACGGTGAGATTTACAACCATCAGGAGATTCGTCGGCGTTTTGCCGGACAGTATGAGTTTCAGACAGGTTCCGACTGTGAGGTCATATTGGCTCTCTACCGTGACAAAGGCATCAACTTTCTCGAAGATCTCAGCGGCATCTTTGCCTTTGCTCTTTATGACGAGGAGAGAGACGAATTCCTGATTGCCCGTGATCCTATCGGGGTGATACCTCTTTATATTGGCTACGACAGTGACGGTACAGTGTATGTGGCTTCAGAGTTGAAGGCACTCGAGGGACAGTGTGAGCATTATGAGCCTTTCTTGCCGGGACATTATTACTGGAGTGCAGATCCAGGACAGAAGCGCTACTATCGTCGTGACTGGATGCAGTACGATGCGGTAAAAGATAATGCTGCCAGCGTTGAGGCCATTCATGATGCCCTCACAGCGGCTGTAAAACGTCAGTTGATGTCGGATGTTCCCTATGGCGTGTTGTTGTCGGGTGGCTTGGATTCTTCAGTTATATCTGCCATCGCCGAGAAGTTCTCAGGACATCGTATTGAGGATGATTCGAAGACAAAGGCCTATTGGCCGCGTCTGCACTCCTTTGCCGTAGGCCTTAAGGGGGCTCCCGACCTTGCCAAGGCCAAACTGGTGGCAGACCATATCGGCACCGTACACCATGAAATCAACTACACGATTCAGGAGGGGCTCGATGCCATCCGCGATGTCATCTATTTTATTGAGACCTACGATGTCACAACAGTTAGAGCCTCCACACCGATGTATCTGCTGGCTCGAGTCATCAAGTCGATGGGTATCAAGATGGTGCTTTCTGGCGAAGGGGCCGACGAGATTTTCGGTGGATACCTCTACTTCCATAAGGCTCCGGATGCCAGGGCGTTCCATGAGGAGACAGTGCGCAAATTGGGGAAACTCTATCTCTACGATTGCCTCCGTGCCAACAAGAGTTTGTCGGCCTGGGGGGTCGAGGGGCGCGTGCCGTTCCTTGACAAGGAGTTCCTCGATGTCGCCATGCGAACCAACCCCGATGCAAAGATGTGTCCAGGTCAGACGATGGAGAAGAAGATCGTACGTGAGGCTTTTGCCAAACTATTGCCGGCCGAAGTGGCCTGGCGTCAGAAAGAGCAGTTCAGCGACGGAGTAGGATATTCATGGATTGACACCCTGAAACGAATAACCTCTGAGGCTGTCACCGATGAGCAGATGGCCCATGCTGCTGAGCGTTTCCCCATCAACCCGCCACTCTGCAAGGAAGAATACTATTACCGCAGCATTTTCGCCGAACATTTTCCCAGCGACTCCGCCGCTCGCACGGTCAACCAGGAGGCTTCTGTGGCGTGTTCCACGGCCATTGCCCTCCAGTGGGATGAAGCATTCAAAAATATGAACGACCCCAGCGGACGGGCTGTTAGGGATGTCCATGAGCAGGCATATTGATGGAAAACAGTCGTTTCTTCAAAGCATAAAGGCATCTTCATTCATTGATGGTGCCTTTTCTGTTTATATATCGAAATGTTGTTGGAAGATTCTGTGTTTCTTGGAAAAAAGTATTATATTTGCAGTCACTAACTGCTAACTGTCAAAAAAAGAAGAAAACGGATGCCCATGTCGTCGTCCGGCATAGAATTGTTCACAATGAGATATTCGCGCTATTTTTTCATTTGGGTGCTGTCGCTTGTCGCCCTGCAGTTGTCCGCTGTAGAACGTCAGAAACTCAATTTCAACAGCGGTTGGCTGTTGCATGTGGGTGATGATGCCGCCATGTCAAAGACGGTTTTCGACGACCATGCCTGGCAGCGTGTCACTTTGCCACATGCTTTTAATGAGGACGAGGCCTTTGCCCTTGACATCGTTGATCTCACCGACACTGTCGTATGGTACCGCAAGCATTTCACCCTGACGGAACAAGATTTGCAAGGCAAGGTGTTTGTTGAGTTTGAGGGTGCCCGACAGGGTGCTGATGTATGGCTCAATGGTCAGAAGGTGGGATTCTCCGACAATGGTGTGATGGCTTTCGGTTTTGACCTGACTCCATACGTCAACGCTGGCGAGAATGTGATGGCTGTGCGTTGCGACAACAGTTGGACTTACCGAGACCGCATACTCGACAGCCGCTACCAATGGAATGACAAAAACTTCAATGCCAACTATGGCGGTCTGCCCAAGAATGTCTATTTGCACTTGACTGACAAACTATACCAGACACTGCCGCTTTATAGCAACTTGGGAACAACGGGTACTTACGTCTATGCCACAGATTTCGATATGGCCAACAGGAAGGCCGTGGTCCATGTGGAGTCGCAGGTGAAAAACGAGGATTCGCGCGAACGCAAATTCTTCCTGACTGTCGTGTTGAAAGACAAAGACGGCAACAAAGTGGTTGGATTCAATGGCAGCGAGTGGATCACGTTGCAACCAGGAGAGACCATCATCGCCAAAGCCGAGAAAGAGGTTCGTGGCTTGCACTTCTGGTCGTGGGGTTACGGTTATCTCTATACCATCGAAACCTACCTGCGAGACAAATTGGATGATGCAAACGACAAGGTCATCACTCGCACAGGTTTCCGAAAGACTCATTTTGGTGAAGGCAAAATTTGGCTCAACGACCGCGTCATCATGATGCATGGCTATGCGCAGCGCACCAGCAACGAATGGCCGGCTGTGGGCATCAGCGTGCCTGCCTGGATGAGTGACTACAGCAATGGCCTCATGGTGGAGTCGGGTGCCAACCTCGTCAGGTGGATGCACGTCACTCCATGGAAACAGGACATTGAATCTTGCGACCGAGTGGGACTGATACAGGCGATGCCCGCCGGTGATGCGGAGAAAGATGTGGAGGGGGCAAGATGGACTCAGCGCACCACACTCATGCGCGATGCCATCATCTACAACCGCAACAACCCCAGCATCCTTTTCTATGAGTGTGGTAACGAGAGCATCAGCCGTGAGCACATGGAGGAGATGAAAGGTATTCGTGACAAGTATGACCCCTTTGGCGGACGAGCCATCGGATCACGCGAGATGCTCGACATCAATGAGGCGGAATACGGCGGTGAGATGCTTTACATCAACAAAAGCGGCAAGCACCCCATGTGGGCTATGGAATACTGCCGTGATGAGGGACTGCGCAAGTATTGGGACGCACAGAGTTACCCGTTCCATCAGGAGGGAGACGGACCGCTCTATCGGGGGAAGCCTGCACGTGAGTATAATCACAATATGGATGAGTTCGCTGTCGAGATGGTGCGCCGCTGGTATGACTATTGGTTGGAACGTCCCGGAACCGGCCGCCGCATCAGCAGTGGTGGGGTGAAAATCGTGTTCTCTGACACCAATACCCATCATCGGGGGGAGTCCAACTACCGCACCAGCGGGGTCACCGATGCCATGCGCATTCCCAAGGATGCCTTCTACGCCCATCAGGTGATGTGGACAGGATGGGTGGATGATGAGCAGCCCCGCACACATATCATAGGACACTGGAATTATCCGGCCGACACACGGAAACCGGTGTATGTGGTCAGCAATGGCGATGACGTGGAACTCTTCCTCAACGGAAAGTCGCTCGGGCATGGAGAGCGTGCCTATCATTATCTTTTCACTTTCAAAGACGTGGCGTATGCTCCTGGCATGCTTGAGGCCAAGTCTTATGATGCCAATGGCGTCGAACAGAGTCGCTGTGCAATAGAAACTGCCGGCGAGCCTCATCACTTGCGGCTCACTGCGATAGAAAATCCTGAGGGGTTCAAGGCCGATGGCGCTGATATGGCTATTGTCGAGGTTGAGGTGGTGGACAGGCAAGGGAGGCGCTGTCCGCTCGATGACCGCATGATTCACTTCACTCTCACCGGAGAAGGGCAGTGGAGAGGTGGGATAGCCACTCGCAACAACAAGGACTTCCAGGTGGAGGAACCTGCCCGTGACAAGTCACTTCTCGATGCCGCCAACGTGAAAAATATTTCTGACAACTATGTGCGGGCCATGAGTCTGCCTGTGGAGTGCGGGGTCAATCGTGTGCTCGTTCGCAGCACGGTCAATGCAGGAGACATCATCGTCTATGCCAGCGCCGAGGGACTGGGGGCGCCTGTCAGCCTTACGCTGCATACGGAGCCTGTCACCGAAAATCTGCTTCCATCCCTGACTCTTGAAGGACGTCTCAGCCGTGGCGAGACGCCGTCCACTCCATCCTATCACGACCGAGTTTCCACTGTGCCCATCCTCTCGGCTGAGGCAGGATATGATGCGGAGCATGCCATCAATAGTTATGATGACAACGAGTTGTCGGAATGGAAAAATGACGGGCGCCTCTCCACAGCATGGATGACCTATCACCTCGGTCGCAAGACCGTTGTCGATGATATCTGCCTGAAACTCACAGGTTGGCGCTTGCGCAGTTATCCCCTTGAAATCTTTGCCGGCAAACGGCTCATCTGGAGCGGGGAGACCAACCGCAGTCTCGGCTATGTTCACATCACTCCTTCCGTCCGGGTTAAAACAGACCAAATCACCATCCGCTTGAAAGGAGCGGGAAAAGACAAGGATGCTTTCGGTGGCATCACGGAGGTGGCGGAGCCGGCAGCGGGTGAACTTGACCTCTTCAAGGCGAAGAATGGCGGAGAAACCCGGCATGAGTTACGCATCGTCGAGGTGGATTTTCTCGAGAATACCATGACAGAATGATGGCCAGGGTTTGGATGAGTTTGAATGAGAATGAAAAAATAGATGATATGAGAAGGATTATATTACTGATGGTTTTGAGCATGGTGCTCACCACCACTTTGTATGCTAACGGGGTGTATAATGTGCGCGACTATGGCGCTAAGGGCGATGGCATTACGCTCGACCACACGGCCATCAACAAGGCCATCGATGCTTGTGTGGCTGGTGGAGGCGGACAAGTGTATGTGCCGGCAGGCACCTACCTTTGTGGCAGCATCCACCTGAAGAGCCATGTGGAACTCCACCTTTCCTTTGGCGCAACAATTCTGGCTGCTCCGGGGGAAATGAAGGCCTACGATGAGAGCGAGGTGTTTGGTGCTCCCGAATACCAGGATGGCGGCCACACCTATTTCCACAATAGTCTGATTTGGGCGGAGGGACAGCAGCATGTCGCCATCACCGGATACGGCATGATAGATGGAGAAGGACTGACCAAAAAGGATACCGAGAAAGCGGGCAACGTGCAGGGGGGAAGCATCGGCACCGGCGACAAGGCCATCGCACTAAAAAAATGTCGCAATGTGACCATCCGCGATATCACCATCTTCCGTGGTGGCCATTTTGCCATCATTGTTACGGGATGCGAGATCGGAACCATTGACAATGTGGTGATTGACACCAACCGCGACGGTATCGATATAGATTGCTGCAAGTATTTCACTGTCAGCAACACCAAGGTCAACACCCCCAACGACGATGCCATTGTGCTGAAAAGTTCATACGCCTTGAAACAGCCGGTGCTATGTGAGCATATCCTTATCACCAACTGCATGGTGACAGGATACAAATTGGGCACTTTCCTTGACGGCACCTATGTGCCCGAGAAAGTCAACTGGGTTTGTGGGCGCATCAAATTGGGCACAGAGAGCAATGGCGGTTACCGCAACATCACGATATCCAACTGCACTTGCATGTGGAGCAGTGGTCTGGCTTTTGAGGAGGTGGATCAAGGGCGTATGGAGAATATCGTGGTGACAAACATTTCGTTGAGCCACGTCCACCATTATCCCATCTACATCACCACAGGTTGCCGCAACCGGGGACCGAAGGAGCGTACCGATGTGTCTTCAGCACGCGACATTTACATCAGCAATGTGATAGCCGACGACTGCGATTCTTTGGCGGGCATCATTATCACAGGAATGAAGGACCATCCCATCAAGAATGTCTCTCTGAGCAATATCCGCATCCAATACAGGGGTGGGGGGAAGAAGACCGACCAACCCTACCGTGAGCAGGGCACCAACTATCCGGAGCCACGATGGGCTGGACCCACTCCGGCCTACGGACTCTATGCTCGCCATGTCGATGGACTCTCGTTGCACAACGTGAAATTCGAACTCTTGAGGGATGATGAGCGACCTGCCATCAAGATGGAGGATGTGGCGAATGTCGAAGGATGGAATAACAAAGAACAATAATAGAATAATGATGAACAAAGTATCGGTTTTATTGAGGATGCTCATGGTATGGCCATTGTGCCTCCTCGCCTGTCTTCCTGCAAAGGCACAGACCATTGAACTGAACAAGACCAGTGACCAACCATTTTTTTACTCCGTGGCTGTGCCAGACGGAAATTACAAGGTGACGGTGACGCTGGGTTCCAAGAAACGTGCTGCCAAAACAGTGGTGCGGGCAGAGAGCCGTCGCCTCTTCTTGGAGGAAGTGCCCACGAAGAAAGGAAAATTCGCCACTTACAGTTTTGTGGTCAACAAGCGCTCGCCGCGCATTGACGACAAAATGGAGGTGAAAATCAAGGAGCGGGAGAAAGGGTATCTCAACTGGGATGACTCGCTGACGCTGGAGTTCAATGGTGCGGCACCGGCGGTGAAAAGCATCGTCATAGAGCCCGACACTACGGCCATGACCGTCTTCCTCTGCGGCAACTCCACGGTGGTCGACCAAAACGAAGAGCCCTGGGCCAGTTGGGGACAGATGATCCCAAGGTGGTTTGACGAGCGGGTGGCTATCTCCAATCATGCTGAGAGCGGACTCACCGCACGTACGTTCTTGGGGAGCAACCGCCTCGACAAAATTCTGTCGATGATGCGCCCCGGCGACTATGTGCTGTGTGAGTTCGGACATAACGATGAGAAAGAGAAACGGCCTGGTGACGGGGCTTGGTATCACTATGTCTATAACCTCAAAATGTTCATTGACCGGGTGCGTGAGAAAGGCGGTCATGTGGTGTTCCTTACACCGACGGCACGGCGACGCTTCGATGATGCCAACACGAAGATGGTCGACACGCATGGCGACTTCCCGGCTGCCATGCGATCGGTGGCGCAGCGGGAGCACGTGCCCCTGATCGAACTCAACGGGATGACTACCGATTTCTTCGAAACATTGGGCTTTGAGAACAGCAAGAAGGCGCTGGTGCATTACCCTGCCAATACCTTTGTAGGTCAGGACAAGGCGCTGGCAGACAATACGCATTTCAATCCCTATGGCGCTTACGAGGTGGCGAAAATGGTGGTGATGGGCATGAAACAGCATCAACTACCCATGCTGAAGGGATTAAGAAGCGATTGGAAAGACTTCGATCCCAAACATCCCGACGATTTCAACAGTTGGTATTGGTATCCTTCTCCCGTGACGGAGTTGAAGAAACCAGATGGGAACTGATAATGCTTGTTGAGCACCACTTTATGCAATAATTTGGCTGATATCTCGTTATTACTACGATGATGAAAGCAAAATGGCTCATCAGCATGTTGCCCTTGATATGGGTTGCCATGCTCTTCTCATGTTCCGACGACGATGATTTCTCGACGTCGGCGGCTCTGCGTCTGACATTTTCCGTGGACAGTGTCAAACTTGATACCGTGTTCTCACAGGTGCCTACTGCCACAAAGTCTTTCTGGGTCTACAACAGGTCTGGACATGGAATCCGATGTTCCAATATCAGGTTGGAGAAAGGCAACCAGACGGGTTTCCGGGTAAATGTCGACGGTGAGTACCTCGGCGCATCGGAGGGCTACAAGGTAAATGATATTGAGGTGCGTAACAAAGACAGTCTGAGAGTGTTCGTGGAACTGACATCGCCTGCCAACAACCGCGTAGAACCGACCCTGCTGGAGGACAATCTCGTTTTCAGTCTCGAGAGCGGTGTGGAGCAACGGGTCAACCTCAATGCCTGGACATGGGACGCCTTGCAATACCGGGATATGAGAATCAGCAGTGACTCCACAATCATTTCTACAAGACCCATTATCATCTATGGCGGCATCACCGTGGATGAGGGTGTCACCTTGGCCATCGGAGCAGGGACAACGCTCTATTTCCATGAGAATGCGGGCATCGATGTCTATGGCAAGTTGGTGCTTTGGGGAGAGCCTGACAACAATGTGGTGCTGCGCGGAGACCGCATCGACAATATGTTCGACTATCTGCCCTACGACCGCGTCAGCGGACAGTGGCAGGGCATCCACTTCCATGAGTCGTCTTATGATAACTATATCAATTATACTGATATCCACAGTACCTACGATGGCATTGTGTGCGACTCCTCAGATGTGAGTAAGATGAAACTCCACCTCTATAACTCGGTTGTGCACAATTGTCAGGGCTATGGACTCAAGTCAACCCACTCTGTGGTGGATGTGGTCAACTGCCAACTGACCAATGCACTCAACGACTGCATGGCTGTTTTCGGAGGGGTGGCAAGGGTGATGAACTGCACCATCGCTCAGTTTTACCCCTATGATGCCAACAGGGGGGCAGCCCTGCGTTTTGGCAACAGTGCGTCGCTCCCTCTTTATGCCTTTGATTGCTATAACAGCCTCGTCACAGGCTATGCCGATGATGTGGTGATGTCAGAGGCTGACACCACCGCTAATTATGCCTTCTCGTTTGACCACTGCATCCTGCGGACACCGGCTGTCAACGACACGGTCAACATACACGATGTGATATGGGAGAATCCTGAGGACACGGTCGGGACGGGAAAGAACCATTTCCGGATGATCGACATCGACCTCATCAAATATGATTTCCGACTTGACTCGCTGTCGACGGCTATCGGAAAGGCCAAGCCCAATGCGGATTTGCCAAACGATCGCTTAGGGATTCGGCGCGACGAGGAACCGGATATCGGCTGCTATGAATATGTGAAATAACGGGGAGCCATAGCGCTCATCCCCCCATAAAGTTGTCAACTTAACAAAAAGACTATGAAAGATATAGAAATGAAAATCAATGTCGGGTTCGCTCAGATGGACGAACTGGCTGCCGAAGACCAAGAATTGGTGCGGATGGCGATGAAGGCCACCGACAACTCCAATGCCAAGTATTCCCATTTCAGGGTGGGGGCTGCTTTACTGCTGGCCGATGGCTCGGTGGTGATTGGCGCCAATCAGGAGAACGCGGTATTTCCGCTCGGACTCTGTGCAGAGCGTACCGCAATCTTTGCTGCACAGGCACAGCGTCCAGATCAGCCGATGCGGAAGATAGCCATCGCCGCACGCAATGAGGATGGATTCATGGCCAATCCTGTGACACCATGTGGCTCGTGCCGGCAGGTCATCCTTGAGATGGAGGAACGCTACAATCAGCCCATCCGCATTTTGCTTTACGGCACCGATGGGGTCTATCTGATTGACTCCGTGCGTGACTTGCTGCCGTTGTGCTTCATTGATGGGAGCATGAGATAAGCATTACTCGGCAACATCTATCTTCTGATTGAAGAGATCCTGTATGTTCACTGTCCGGGGCACTTCGCTGCGGATGGTGTCCTTGTGGAGTTTTTGTGGATTCGGTGGATTCTGAGCAGCAATGCCGACCGACGACGGTTGAATCTGAGGTGCCGACATTTGGATGCTGTCTGCCGTCAGTAAAGGTATGGCTGGCAGACTGACGGATGGTTCTGTCAGATGGATGCTGTCCGCTGTCAGTAAAGGAATGGTTGGCAGACTGACAATCGGTTCTTCATTTGTAATGCTGTCGGCAACTGCTGAGCCGAAATCCGCTTCTGTCAGTCCTTTTTTCAGGTGACTCTCGCAACCCTTCATCATGTGCGCTGTCTGATGGATGCGGGCGCGCATCTCGGGGGTGTCGCGGTAGGTCAGGTAATTGTCGAGCGCTTTTTGATAATGGTCGTGTGCCTCCTGCCATTCTTCGGCAAACATGCGGCAGAGGCCGAGCCGGTAATGGATGTCGCCCTTCTCATTTTCGTAACAGACAGTCAGCGCACGCTCAAAATAGGGAATGGCCTCCTTGTACTGATGCAGTTGGAAATGACTCTCACCGTTGCAGTAGTAATAGACCGACCGTTCATGGGGCGCAAAGGCATCGAGTTGGGGGATGGCTTCATCGAGATAGCGGCAGGCATCCTCATAAAGCCACTCATAATAGCAGCAGACTCCCATGTAGGCATGAAAACGGGCATTGAGTTCGTATTCCTTGTCGAGTTTTTCAAAAATCAGCAGCGCCTCATGGTATTTCCCGCTTTGGAAATACTCGATGGCCATACCCAACTGGTCCTTGTCTCGTGGCTCATCATCCGCCATGCAAACGCTGTACGGCAGAGACGTGATGCTTCGCGTCCCCGCCCATACCGAGGCAATGAACATAACAACTCCAAATGCCCCACACAGTGCTTGATGTCGGCTCATATTGGTCTTTTTCTGTACATGAATGCCATCACTCGTTGAATGGCAATACAATTTACTCTACGCCACTCCACCGTACCGCTGACTCACATAGTTATACACGGCATCGCGGTAGTAGTTGATACTTTCGTCAGAATAACTCTCAGGCAGTTTTTCCCAAAGTAAATCGCGGATGGTGATGATGATTGATGCTTTGGTCTCCTGTTTATCGAAGGGATGGTCCATTGTCTCCAGTTGCTGTTTGATTTTCTCCAACAGGTCTTTGGCCACTTTCTTCAGTTTTTTGATGTCTTCTTTTGAGAGGTCGTCTTTCATCAACACATCATACATAGAGAGTTGTTCGTCGTTATCAAAACCTTCACGAATATATCGTTTCTCCTCTTCGGTCAGTTCGTGGGAGAGTTTCATTAGTTCTTCGAACGTTCTCTCTATTGTAGCGCGGTTCTGCTCTTGATTGTAATCGTGAATAATCTCCTGGTACCGCTCGTAGAAGTTGATACGTGAGGGATTCTCGGCAAGCATCCGGGCAATGCTTTCCTGTAGCAGTTCCTGAATGTCTTTCAATACAAGATTCTTCTCCTTGCTCTTGGCGAACTCCCGACGGAGCAACTCAAAATCGATACCACTAATATCGAAGCGTCGTGATTCTGCTACCATCGTGGCTTCGGAATCCACTTCCAGATGTTCATTTACTATTTCGTTGATGGCCACGCTCAGGTCCGTAATGTCCGCATGCTTGCGTTTCTCCTGCAGTTCCTTGTAGATGGCTTCAATGGCATCCTTCTGCTGCTTCATCGTCGGGGATTGCAAATCCCCTCCAACAATATCCTCACGGTCGAGGTATTTCCAAAGTTTCAGCAGCGTGGAGGCAAATGTGCAGTATGACTTCCTTATTTCCGCCGTCTCGCACATCGCATTGGCAGCCTTCTTCAGCAGCGACAATTTCTCGAAACTCTCCGCTTTGATCAGGTCATCCAAATCAAAACCATGCTCTTTCAGGAAAGCCGTAGCGGCAGCAATTGTCTCCAGCACATGCTTGATGAGTTCTTTCTTGTCAATGGTCGGGTCGTTGCCTCCTGTGCCATCTCCTGGGTTGGCAGTATAATCGGCCAATGCCTGGCGCAGGGCCTTCACGATGCCGATGTAGTCGATTATCAGACCGTTGGTCTTTCCTTCCGACACTCGGTTGGCACGGGCAATGGTCTGCATCAGCGTATGTGCCTTCATGGGTTTGTCGATGTAGAGGCAAGAGAGCGTCTTCACATCGAAGCCTGTCAGCCACATGGCGCAGACAAAGACCACGCGCAGACGGGAGTCGTCGGCCTTGAAAGCCTTGTCCAGTTCCTCCTTTTCCATCCGCTCACGATGCTGCTTGATGTCGAGGCCCCACTTTTGGAATGTCTGTATCTCGTTCTGCTCTTGCGAAACGACCACCGCCATGTCCGTCTCACGCATCCATTCCAGTTTGCGCTGCATTTCCTGTGCCTCTTGTTGCGAGGAGCATTTGGCGATGGATTCTTCCAACGCCTTGATTTCGCGCTGCCAGTATTCCTGCACATAGTTGAACATGCGGACACACGTCACCTTGTTATAGCATACGAACATCGCTTTGCCTGAAGTCCACAGGTCGCTGTAGTGATGCACAAAGTCCTTGGCAATCAATCGCAGGCGCTTGGCTGCCGTCAGCAGATGCACCTCCTTGGCAAACTCCCTTTCCAATTTGGCCAGTTGCGAGGCATCCAGTTCGCCCGCCTGTTCCAAGGCGGCTGCTATCTCATCGTTGATTTCAGGATTCTTCAGGTCCTGCAGTTTCTCGCCCCGATTCTCATAGTAGAGGGGTACGGTAGCCTTATCTTCCACGGCCCGCTTAAAGTCGTAGATACTTACGTATCCACCGAATGTACGTGCCGTGATGTTGTCATTTGAAAGCAGCGGTGTACCCGTAAAGCCGATGCGATGGGCAGTGGGCAGTAGGTGCATCAGGTTGTCGGCAAAGATGCCGTTCTGCGTGCGGTGTGCCTCGTCACTCATCACGATGATGTCGTGGTCGGGATAGATAGGCTCAGACTTCGGGTCGTTGAACTTTTGAATGAGCGAGAAGATAAACGACGGATTGCCTTTCAATTTCGTTTTCAGGTCCTCACCACTGCTGGCGATAAACTTCTTCGCCTTCACATTGCCCAACAAACCGCAATTCTCAAACGTATCGCTGATTTGCTTGTTCAGTTCGTCGCGGTCGGTCAATACCAGAAATGTCGGCGAGCCTTCAAACTTCCGGCGAATCTTCTGGGAGAGGAACAGCATCGAATAACTCTTACCCGAGCCTTGCGTATGCCAGAACACACCCAACTTTCCGTTCAGGTACTGGCGGTTACGATACATCTCCACGGCTTGGTTCACGCCTAAGTACTGGTGGTTGCGGGCCAGAATCTTTGCCGTCCGTCCTCCGCTATGGTCATAGAGGATAAAATTTTCCAGCAGGTCCAAAAAATTCTTTTTTTGGCAGATGCCTCTGAGCATGGTTGGCAATTCGATGTTGCCTGCCTCCTGTTCTGTCAGTCGTTTCCACTCATGGAAGAACTCCCATTTTGAATCGATGGTTCCCACACGTGCCTCCAGTCCGTTGCTGAACATGATGAAGGCATTATGGTAGAACAGTTGCGGAATCGTATCGAGATAGTCACGATAGTTCTTGTTGAAGGCATCCACCACTTCCACGTCGTGGTTCTTCAGTTCCATAAAAAGCAAAGGAAGCCCATTCACAAAGCCTACGATGTCGGCCCGGCGATGATAGAGCGCACCATATACCCACATCTCACGGACACACAGGAAGTCGTTCTTTTCGGGCGAAGCGAAGTCGATGACCTTGGCGCGCACCTCTTCCGTCTCGCCGTTTTGTTTCACGCGGGTCACGGGCAGACCGTCCTTGATGTACTGATACTTCTGCTCGTTAATCTGCATCAGTGTCTGCGAACTCATGTGTTCCGTCATTCGCTCCACGCACTCCTGCAACTGCTTGTCCGTCAGCCAAGGGTTCAGCGTCTTCAGCGCCTTGCGGAAACGCCCTGTCAGCAGCACCTCATGATACGACGTGCGTCCCAGCGTACCATTCGCGCCGAGCACCTCTTTATCGAAAGCGTACACGCTCGTCCAGCCCAGTTCCTTTTCCAGCAACTCGGCAGCACTCCGCTGTATCAGTTGGTCTTCGCTATAGTCCTTTGCCATATATGTAAATCTTTTGCCCTTTCAGGGCGGTTATTGTCTTGTTTAATCCATTTTCCCCAAGGCGTTGCCGTTGGGCTATGAGGTTGTTGGCCTTTCAGGCCGTTTCTCCCTCTAGTACTATCTCACCGCTCATCAGCTTGGGCAGCAAGCGGTCGCGGGCTTCGGTGAGGAGGCGGATTTGAGAGGAAAGTTTTTTGATTTCAATGAAATACTTAGATATCATTCCTTCAAAGGATAGTCTTATCTCATTGGTTGGAAGTAATACATTCATACCACTAAGAATACTAATTGTCATACTTGGAACAGCTGCACCAATATTCATCGAATACATATCTAAACCTTTCAAATAGAAATACACAATTTTAGCCGCATTTTCTATTTTTGGAATAGAATAAAACATCGTATCAATTGTCCAAAAAGTCTCATCGACAAACATAATGTTGTTCAATGAACCTTTTCGAGGAATTAACACAGATTCTCCCGTATATAAACTACAGTCAGCATAACGCATTACGCCCCCTGTACCATAAACTGGTACGTTACCCTCTTTTAGTTGTTTGTGGTCTTTTCCATATTTTACATCCAAGATGTCTGTTACTTTTTTCTTTTCCCACCCCTCAGGCACACCATCGACAATCTTGGTTGTTTCATGTCCGGGGAAGTGGAGGTCAACGAACCATTCCTTATAGAGTCGCTGCGCTGCTTCCTCCAACAACTTTATCTGCTTCTGATAGTTCTCTATCAATGAGTCGTAACGGGAGAGGATGGTGGCGATGTGATGCTGAATTGCGAGAGAAGGCAATTCAATAGGAACGTCACTTAATATAGACGTGTTCAGATTTAACATTGTTGCACCAATAGCGTGTTTCTCTACCCATCCAATTGTCTCACGCTTTTGTAATTGAAAGAAGATAAATTTCGGATGTGCTTTCTCCTTATCAATAGTTACTCGCAAACAACCTGTTCCACACAACCACCCTTGCTGTGCAAATACGGTATATGCACACTTACCAACATCACCTCTGCGTGCATAAAGAATATCTCCTTCAGATATTTTGTGACGAGATAATCTTTCTACATGATGGCTTTCCACACGTGCTATGGTTGATTCATCAATGCAACCATTTATGATGTCCTTAGGCATAACAACAGGGACACCAATGTCTGAATAATCAGATTGGTGCAATTGTGAGCCAAATGGGCCCGTCTGTATTGCAGAAGAAATCTCTCCCAACTTCACTTTCTTCCACTCACTCATGCCTCGTCCTTCTTCTGTTTCTTTCTTTGTTCCAGTTCTGCCACGGTACGGTCAACAACCTCTTGCAGTTGATAGGTGGCTACCCCCAAAGGCTTCTGAATGTCCTGTAATGACCACTCAACAACAGTTTTGTCCGTTGACTTACATATAATCAAGCCGACAGACGGATTGTCACCCTCCCCACGAAGCAACTTATCTGCTGCCGTGACATAGAAATTGAGTTTGCCAGCAAACTCGGGAATGTACTTGACCGTCTTGAGTTCGATGATGACGTAGCGATGCTGCGGTATGTGGTAAAACACCAAATCGGGGAAGAAGGTTTGTCCACCAGGCATCTGCAGTTCCATTTGTCTGCCAACGTATGAAAATCCCTTGCCCAACTCCAATAAGAACTGTGTGACATTGGCAATGAGTGCTTCTTCTAGGTCGTGTTCGTTATATCTCTCCTTTAAAGAAAGAAATTCAAAGTGATAGGGGTCTTTCAGTATCTCTTTTGCCAATATGCCTTGTGGTGCAGGCAAGGTCTGATCGAAATTAGTGATAGCAGCGCCTTGTGCTTCAAAAAGCTTAGCGTTAATCTGTTCATTTAACCAACTGCGGGTCCATCCTCCTTCGGCAACCTTATAGATATAGAATAGGGCTTCGTTAAGTGACTTGCTTTTGGCGAAGATGTCAACGTGGTGTCTCCAAGGAACAAGACCGAAGATTTCTGGCATTTCCAATTGGCCACCAACCTGGTGGCTTTTTACAGTTTGTTCCAATTGGTCACCAAACTGGTGGCTTTTTCCTTTCTTTCCAAATTCGCCACCAACTTGGGGATGAATTTGGTCAACGACTTGTTGGCTTTTTGTAACTTGCTTAAAATAAAACGAATACCATTGCTTCATATATTTCACATTGGTATGTGAAAAGCCAGTGGCATCAGGAAACGCATGGCGCATATCGAGGGCGAACTGCTTTACGACTCCAGCCCCCCAGCGCTCTTCAGCACGAAGGGCTACCAAGTCACGGCCAATGCTCCAATAGAATTCGAGCATGTCAGTGTTCACACGAATAGATGCTTTTATCTGGCTTTGGTGAAAACGCGCTTTAACATCTGCCAGCCATTCTACATATTCTTTATCAGCCAACATCCCATCACGCACAACAAATGTTGGTTCCATAATATCTTCCTTCTTTTTCATTTCAATTCCTCCCATGCTTTTTGTATCTCGGCCATCAGGGTATTGGCCTCGTTATTCAGTTGTGCCAACTCGGCATGGATCTCGTTCATGCGCTCATGGAAATCCACACCGTCGTCTTCCTGTTCGGCTACGCCAACGTAAGCGCCAGAAGTGAGCGAGTAATTCTTTTCCTCAATCTCCTGAATGGTGGCAATCTTGCAGAGGCCGAGCACGTCTTGATATTCGCCTTCCTCTCCAAACTTCGAGGTAAGCCATTCGTGCTGACGGGCTGTTTCGAGCGTGTCTTCCAGTTCGGCTATGAGGGCATTCTGCTCGGCTTCGATGCGTTTCTTGTCTTTGCGGGTGGCATTGGCTATAGCCTCTTTCGCTGAGGCCTTTTGCTTATCAAGTGCTTCCTGAGCAGAAGCAACTGTTGTATCGCCAAGAACTGTCTTATAATTGGAGAGCAGTTGCTGATACTTCTCTTTCTCTCCACGATACAGATGCACGATGGCTTGCAGGTTACGCAGTTGCCACTCCGTCCATTCGTTCAAGGTGCGGTCGACAACGGTGTAGTAGTTGCGGGCATCGATGAAGAGCACCTTGTCGCGGATGTCGGCATGCTTGTTGCGGTCGAAGAACCACAACGAGCAGGGCAGGGAGAGCGTGTAGAAGAAGTTGTTGCCCACGCTCACCATCACATCCACATCGCCCGTGCGCACCAACTTCTCGCGGATGTCGCGGTCCTTATTGGCGCTGTCGGTTGCAGAACTGGCCATCACGAAGCCTGCACGTCCGTGGTCGTTCAGGTAGGCATAGAAATAACTGATCCAAAGATAGTTGGCATTGCCTATCTCCTTGGTCTTGGCGTTCACACCAGGCAGACCGAAGGGCAGTCGGCCTGCCGCAGAAGCCGACTCGGCCTTCACCTTATCGACATTGAACGGTGGATTGGCCATCACATAGTCGCACTTGCCGGCTAGGTTGTGGGCATCGTGATAGAAGGAGTTGGCTTCATCGCCAGAGACGATGCGCCCGTTTAGTCCATGCACAGCCATATTCATCAGACAGAGTTGGGCGTTATACTCCACTTTCTCCTGTCCGAAGAAAGTCATGTTGGTGTTGGCATTGAAGCCTGACGCATT
>JAEEGL011298596.1_pt1 | contig 78615 bp, 67 predicted proteins | sample 9134231 | NCBI WGS metagenome assembly JAEEGL01 (sample SAMN16246548, study PRJNA631951) | gut metagenome | biome: gut microbiome; feature: rumen; material: fiber-attached | host: Bos | place: Iran: Karaj | collected 2018-10 | reverse complement strand
TGACCTGCGCAAGTACGTGAAAGAGCAGCAGACCAAGTACATCATCGGCGACGAGAGCGATCTTGCCGACAAAGAAGTGTTCCTGTCCAAGCTCTACAACGAACTGGGCCTGCAGCAGGTGCTGGATATCGCGGATGCCGCCTATCAGCGCCAGTACGCGAAATAATCCAAACGCGATTTGACTCATGCTAAAAGACCGGGGGCGGGTTTCCGCCTCCGGTTTTCATATATGAACTTGTCGCCGCCACTGATTGACGCGGACGCCCTGATTTGCTATAATCCATCTGTGAAAAACAGGACCCGGCTTTAGGCGGGGAAAGGTTGCCGTATGGTACAGTTTACGCCGGAGGAGCTTGCGTCTTTAAAGGAAAAACTCAGGACCCGAAGCCATCTTTTGGACGGCCTGCGCAAAAGGTGCGACTATCTAATAGAAGCCGGTCTCAGGATCCCCGATCGCGGCGTTGCCACCTGGGGCCATTATTTCGCGTGTCCGGACGACGGCGCGCACTTAAGATACGATTACAAGTCTGACCGCGACTACATCTGCCCGGTTTGCGGGAAAGCCTTCAACGGCGAGCCGTATTACGGGGCCTGGTGGCGCATCACCAACAGCGTGAATACTGGCACCGCGTACTGCGGCGCCTTGCTGTGGACGCTGGGCGGGGAGGACATATACAGGCTCCTGAGCGCGCGGATACTGCTTGAATACGCCGAAAACTACCCCAATTATGAGGAACACGGGGACATACCGTACAATAATAAGGGCAGGATGAATTCCCAGACGCTCGACGAGGCGACGAGCATGGATTCTCTGGCGCGGGCGTACGACATGCTGAAGGATACCCTGTCTGCGGCGGAAAGAAAACTGATAGAGGAAAACCTGCTGATACCCGGCGCGGAACTGCTGATCAAAAACCGCACCGACCAGATACACAACCACGAAGTGCTCATAGGCTCGGCGCTGGGGATAATCGGGCTGGTGCTGGGACGGTACGATTATGTGGATCACGCCGTAAACAGCAAATACGGGCTAATTTACCAGCTTGAACACGCGGTACTGGACGACTGGCTGTGGTTTGAGGCCACGTTCCACTATCATTATTTCGCGCTGGAAGCCTTTATGAGCTATGAGAAGATGGCGCTCGGCACCCGGTACAGCCTTCTGGGCCGTCCGGAATACAGGCAGATGTATCTGATGCCGCTTAAGCTGCTGCAGGCGGACTACAGCCTGCCCAGACTGGGGGACGGCGGCTCCGCATGCATTTTTGCACAGCTCGCGGGGCACTACGAGTTCATGTACCGCGTGTACGGGGACAGGGAATTTGCCGCGATGCTGAACAGGATATACGAAAAATACCCCCGGGATATACTGGGAGCGCTTCTGTACGGGAAGGATACGATAGAGCCTGCCGAACTCGAGCTGGACGACTATCACGACAGTGAAGGCTCCGGTCTGACCGTGATGCGCGGCAGTGAGAAAACGCAGTATCTGCTGTTCAGGCACGGGCGTTACGGCGGCGAGCACGACCATTACGACAAACTCAGCCTGCACTATTCCGTGAACGGTACCCAGGTTATGCCTGACCTGGGCACGGTGCCTTACGGTTCGCCCAAGCATTACCGCTACTTCAAAAACACGTTCACGCACAACACGGTGTGCATAAACACGCAGAATCAGCCTCCCTGCAACGGCGAGACGCTGCGCTTTGAGAAACACGCGGGCGAGACGCTCATAGAGTGCCGCGCGGATTGGACCAGGCCTGCCAGCACGCCGGACAGCTATTACATCAGGCAGTGGGACGACGAAGCCTACTCGGGCGTGCGCTTTGAGCGCACGGTGCTGTTCACGGATGAGTTTTTCCTGGAGGCTTTCCGGGTGCGGGGCGCGCGGGGGCGGCAGGTGGACTGGATAATCCACCCCAAGGGCAGATGCGAGGAAGCAGCGGCGGACAAGGAAGCTTTGACGCTTGCCGGCAGCCCGCCCACGGAGTATTTCAGGAACGCGCGGGGATGGCGTACGGATAAGCCGGTGATCAGCGCGTGGATAAACGAGGAAGGCAGATTCAGCGTATGTTCCGTGTGCTCGGCACCTTCGGTGTCTATTTATGCCGAGGCGCCGGACAACCCCGCGGAGAACGATTTGACGTATTACATAAGAAGGGTCCCGTCTGCCGGGGACGACGTGGTGTTCGCGGCGCTGTTCAGGATGGGAACGGAACGGGACGAGCTCACTCTTGATGAAGCTGTGACAGACGGCGGCAAGGTCAGCATACGCTTTACCCTGAACGGGAAGACGTACCGCCGTGAATATACTGTGGGGGAGAACTGATATGAATAAACTGTTCAAAGGTATAATGCCTGCCATGATCACGCCCATAGACGCGGCGGGCAGGCTGAAGACCCAAAGCGCCGAAAAGATATTCAGGCGCGAACTGGACGCGGGAGTGAACGGTTTCTACGTTAACGGAGCTACGGGAGAGGGACTGTTCTTAAGCGAGGCGACCCGCCGGGAGATGATAGAAACGGCGGTCTCGGTCTGCGCGGGGAAAGTCAGCGTGATCAACCATGTGGGCGCGGTGGACACCCAGCAGGCGCTCAGGCTCGCCAAGCATTCGGCTGAAGTCGGCTGCGACGCGATCTCGTCGCTCGTGCCGAATTACGTGGCTTCCTACACCACTGACCAGATACTGGATTATTACAGGCGGCTGCACGGTGAAAGCGGTCTGCCGGTGCTGGTGTACTGCACTAGCCTGGTGGGCAGCGCGCCGTTTGAGTTCATGAAACGCGCCATAGAGGTGGACGGCGTTATCGGCTGCAAGTTCACGATGTTTGACTATTATTCCATGCACCGCATAACCGAGCTCAACGGGGGCGATATAAACGTGATAAACGGGCCGGACGAGATGCTGATATGCGGCCTCACCATGGGCGCCGACGGCGGTATCGGGTCCACATACAACCTTATGCCGGAGCGTTTCCTGAGCCTTTATAAGGCCTTTGCCGAAGGCCGGTTTGAGGACGCGCGGCAGATACAGTTCGGCATAAACAAGATCATCTGCGTACTGCTTGCCCACAGCTGCGTCGCGGCAATCAAGGAGGTATTCAACCGCATGGGTCTTGACGCGGGCAGCGTGGCGTACCCCGGCAAGGTGTTCGACAGGGCTGAAAGTGACGTGCTCCTTAAAGAACTGAGAGAAAACGGACTGGAGATCTGAAGACCCGGTCCGGGAGGATGAAAAGCATGAAAATCACAGACAAGCGGGTCATCTGCTCAAATCCAGACAGCGTGTTCAACTATTTCGGCTGGCCTACGGTCGCCCGGCTGCCCGGCGGCGCTTTGGCCATGGCCGCGTCGGGCTTCCGCATGCGCCACGTCTGCCCGTTCGGCAAAGGCGTGATCTGCTATTCGTTTGACGAGGGCAAAAGCTGGACGCGCCCCGCCGTGGTGATGGACACGCCCCTGGACGACCGGGACAGCGGCATAGTCGCGTTTGGGGATAACAGGGCGATATTCACCTCTTTCAACAACTCTATAGCCGCCCAGACGGGCTGGATGCAGCGGCTTAAGGAAGAAACGCCGCAGGAGCGCGCCTCAAAGGAATTCACCCGCGCGTACATCGGCCTGCTTTCCGCCATGCCGGAGAGCGAAAAACTGCTGGGCAGCACGTACAAACTCAGTTTAGACGGCGGTTACACATTTGGCGAGACACGTTTATCTCCCGTTACCGCGCCGCACGGCCCGACGCCCCTCAAAAACGGTGGGCTCATGTACGTCGGCAGACGCTTTACCGCAAATGATTCCGTCGATCAGGGGCAGGAAAGCTACATACAGTGCTGGCTGCTTAACGACAGGGACGAGTTTGAATACGTGTCTTCCATAGAGGACATCCCAAACGGCGAGGGCGGGCGCTATCTCAGCTGCGAGCCCCACGCCATAGAGCTGCCGAGCGGGAAGATAATAGTGCATATCCGCGTGCAGGGCGGGTGTTTTACCACCTACCAGAGCGTTTCCGCGGACGGCGGCAGGACGTTTTCCAAGCCGGTCCAGCTGCTGGGCAAATTCGGCGGAGCGCCGGCGCATCTTATCAGGCATTCCTCAGGAAAGCTCATAAGCGTGTACGGCTACCGTGAGGCGCCGTACGGCATACGGTATATGGTTTCGGAGGACGAAGGGGAGAGCTGGAATACCGACCTGATACTGGACGACAGCGCCGAGACGGCTGACCTGGGCTATCCCGCCAGCGTGGAGCTGAAAGACGGACGTCTGCTCACGGTGTACTACCAGAATGTGGGCGGAGCGTCAGTCATATTTCAGATCATTTGGGAACCGTAGACAGGAAATGATTCTTGGCGAGGCGCGGATGCATGCGCGCAAGACGTTTGGCCGGCAAGACCGCTGATGGGAGAAAAGTATGGATTTCAGGCATTTCCCTATAGACAGATATCTGCAGATGCGCGAGGAGCGCGCCGCCTTTTTTAAGTCATTTTATGACATGAGCGGCGCGAGGGTCGCCGTATCCCAGCGCCCTGGCTACCGTTTCACAGGCGCCATCTGCCGCTATCGGGACAAGCAGCTGGAAAACGAGCTGGAATACATCGCGCACAGCATGAAATACAGGTCCGATATAATGATAACCGCGCTGGAACCCTGGCTGGGCGTAGGCATCTACGCGGCGGGCTTCGGCGGCAAATACATATGGACGGACACCGCCGCGCCCCAGACACACTCGTTTATCAAAACGCCCGAAGAGATAGCGGATCTTAATCTTAAGCCGCTGAGCGAATGGGAAGAGATGAGCGAGGTCATAGAGCGTATCCGCTATTTCAAAAGCGAAACTCAAGGCCTGGTCGGCATCACTCTGACCGACACGCAGTCGCCCAACGACACGGCGAGCCTTATAATGGATACGTCGGAATTCTTCGCCGACTGCATAGACTCTCCGGAGGAGATAGCCCCGCTGCTGGACAAGGTGACGGACGCAATAATCCAGTACAGCCGCATACAGATGGAGGAGATAGGAGACCAGCTGTGCATGCCCGGCCACAACACCTTTTCAGGTATAGGAGGCAGGGGTATAATGCTTTCCTGCGACAATATGGCGGTGATATCGCCTGCGGCTTTCAAAAACGCGGAGGCGGCGTATCTGGAGCGCATCGCCCGGGAATTCGGGGGCGTATCCACCCATTCCTGCGGAAAGTTCATCCACAACATGAACAGCCTGCTGGGCGTAAAGGGGATAGTGATGATAGACTGCGCAGTGGATTCGGATCCGAATCCCAACGATCCGGAAAAACTCGCCGAGATCCTGCGCGGGCGCGACGACGTGATACTGCAGGCGAGGGCGAACGTGCATAAACTGGACAGGCTCAAACCCCTGATAGACTGCGGCGTAAGGCTGCACATAATGGTTGGTCCCGATCCCGACCCGCTGGTCAGCAACCGCCTGGTGGACAGTTTCAAGGACAAATACCTGTAAACGACCGCGGGACCGCCGCCATAGGTCTCCTATGGCGGTTTATCTGATTTCAGATCATTCGTTACCGCTATCATTCCAGCAAGGAGAACGTTATGGCAAAAATACTGGCGCTTGACGCAGGTACCAGTTCCGTAAAATGCTCGGTGTTCGACGGGGAAGGGCGGCTGCTGGGGGCGCGCTCCGCGGGATACCCCACATACCATCCGCAAAACGGCTTTTCCGAACAGAAGGGCGATGACATACTAAAGGCGGTGGAGACCGCCGTTAAAGAGCTTGCGTCGCTGCCCTGCGGGGCGGATATAGACTGCATAGGCATAACGGGGACCATGAACGGCTGCATTCCCATAAACGCGGACGGGGAAGCGCTGTATCCGAACATGATCCACCTGGATACGCGCGCTGCCGAGCAGGTGGACAGGCTCAGCCGGCGGGCGGGCTTCTACGAGTTTTACCGCAGGACCGGCAACCGACCCGACGTGCATTACGGCCTGCCCAAGCTCATGTGGCTCAAGGATAACGAGCCTGAGATATATGCGGGTGCCCGGGCATGCGTAAACACAAAGGACCTTATCTACGGCTGGCTTACCGGCGTGCACGGGCTGAGCGATTACTCAGACGCGTCGCTTTTCGGCGCGCTGAACATACACAGCCTTAAATGGGACGCGGACATTTGCGAGGCGGCGGAAATAGACATGGCCAAGCTGCCCGCTTTGAGGCCTTCGACGGATGTGAGTGGCCGCCTGAGCGGAAACGTTGCCGGGCTGCTGGGGCTTAAAAGCGGCATACCGGTGGCGGTGGGCTGCGGCGACGGCCCCGCCACCACCCACGGCAGCGGAGTTTTTGACGAGACAGGTTCGTATCTTACGGTAGGTTCCAGCGCCTGGGTGGCGGCGCTTAACCGTACGCCCTGCATAGATGCATCCGCGCGGGCTTTCAACTATATGGACATGGACGAGTCCCTTGTCACGGTGTGCGGTACCGTGCAGTGCGCTTCAACGGCGATAGATTATATGCTCAGGGACGTGCTTCGCGTCACAAAGGATGGGGCGATCGATTATGACGAAGCGCAGCGGCTGTTCTTTGGGTCCTCTCCCGTCGCGAACGGTCTGGTGTTCGTGCCTACGCTGATGGGGGAACGCTGCCCATGGTGGGATCCGAATGCCCGGGGCGCCCTGCTCAATCTGAGCCTTGACCACACGCGGGCGGACATGGTGCGTGCGGTATATGAGGGCGTAGCCCAGGAACTGAACCTGTGCGTGCAGGTCCTGCGGGATAACGGTATCTCCGCCGACGAGATCATACTCTCCGGGGGCGGCATGCGCAGCAGGATATTCTCTGACATATTCCCGTCCGTGTTTGGCGCCCGTACGCGGCTCCACCTCAATCCGCTGGAGGCTACCAGCCACGGGGCGGCGATAGCGGCGGGAGTGGGCGTAGGGATATGGAAGAGCTTCGCGGACGCAGCGAAGACCGTAAAAACCGGAGCGGAATCCCTGCCCGATGAGGATATGCGGAAAGCATACGCAAAACAGGAGCAGATATTCCAAAAGCTGTACGCGCTGCTCAAGGAAGCTGCAGCCGTCTGACAACACGCCGGAAATGCCCGGCCGAAGCCATGGAAACAGGCTTTTCGGGACGCGCGGCAACGATCAAACTAAAGCGGGACCCGTTATTGCGGATCCCGCGTTTGATAATATATGGAGCGCGGCACGGCTCAGATGCTTCTGCAACCGACTCAGCTGACGGGGATGACGTTGTCCACTCCGGTCACCCTGAACGCTTCCTGCACGATATCGTTTGCGTTGACCACTTTCAAACTGCCCTTGCCGTGCATGAGCTTGTAGGCGATAATGAGCGTACGGAAGCCTGCCGACGACAGGTACTCGAGTTTTGCGAAATCGAGCGTGAGCTCGGTCACGCCGTCAAGAGATGTGTTCAGTTCTTCTTCCAGCAGGGGGGCGGTCAGTACGTCCAGACGCCCTTCAAGTGCCAATGTGAGAGACGTATTGTCCCATACTTTGCTGATAACCATTTATACCCTCCCTGTGATGTGTTTTGGTGACCGTGCCACCCGGGCGCCTGACGCTGCCGGCTGACACATTGATTATACCACTTAAGCGCGCAAAACACAACCCAAAAACGGGACGCGGCGCGCGAAGCTTAGCCCAGGGATGTTTTGCTCACAGGCGCAGCCCGAAATCGCGATCACCATTGACATCAAACGGCGTGAGGCGTATGATGGTAGCGGTAAATCATATGCGGCGCGGGCACGCCGGTCTGCCGCGGAAGATAGGGATGGCATGGTTAGCCGCCATAAACAACAGGGGATCTGCGTATGGACGAAATAACAGAAAAAGCCATAAGCTACATAAATGAACTGTTTTCCGGTGACCACGGCGGGCATGACGCGGCGCATACGCTGAGGGTGTATAACAACGCCCTGTTGATCGCAAAAACGGAGCCGGACTGCGACATGTCGGTCGTGTCGCTCGGCGCACTGCTCCACGACGCTGACGACCACAAGCTGTTCGATACCGCAGATAACGCGAACGCGCGGGGTTTTCTCAGCCAAAATGGAGTGCCAGAAGAGACCGTCGACAGGATATGCGCGGTGATAAACGCCGTATCATTCAGCAAAAACAGGGGCAGGCGGCCCGAGACGCCAGAGGGGCGGATAGTGCAGGACGCAGACCGGTTGGACGCCATAGGAGCGACAGGCATCGCCCGCACATTCGCCTACGGCGGCGAACATGGACGCTCGCTGGAAGCGTCGGTCAGGCATTTCTACGACAAGCTCCTGCTGCTTAAGGACGAAATGAATACCGAAACGGGAAAACGGCTGGCTGGCGAAAGGCACAGGTTCCTGGAAGAGTTCCTGGAACACTGGCATGACGAGACGGGATGCCGGGGCGAGTGACCGGTTTTTCTGACTGTTCGGGTGCAGCCGACATACATGAACGGTATCGCATAAGGAGACGGATAACTATGATAAAGCTGAGCCCGGAAGAACTCAAAAGCATATACTTCGGCGCGTACTCATTCGCCCAGACCGAAGACGGATATCTGCAGGCGTTCCAGTACACGCAGGCGCAGATGGATTACTTTAAGCGCGCTCAGGAATTCTGGTATGACAGGTGCATGGCTTCAACCGCGAAAACGCTTGAATTCATAACTCAGGCGCGGCGGATATCGTTTGAGTACAGGATCGTGTGGCAGGGCTCCCAGGATTCCTTCGAAGCTTACGTGGACGGCCTCGCGGCGGACATCCGCTACGTAAAGGACCTGGAGACCGAAGGCACGCTCGGTTTTTCGTTACCGCAGGGGGAAAAGCGCGTGACCATCTACCTGCCCGCGGACGCTACAGTGCTGATACGCGGCTTTACCGCGGACGCCGCGGTAGAGCGGCCGGAAAACAAAACGGCGAAAGTGCTGTGGCTGGGCGATTCCATAACGCAGGGATTCGGGCCGCTCAGGTCTTCCTGTACCTACGTGAGCGTCGCGAACCGGCTGCTGAACTACGACGTGATAAACCAGGGCATAGGCGGCTACGTTTACGACAAAAACTCGCTTATGAAGATGGAGGGCTACGATCCGGACAAGCTCATAGTGGCTCTGGGCACCAATCAGTTCGGTACCAAGTCCATGAAGGACGTAGAGGAGTACTATGAGACGCTTACGGGCATTTACGGCGCTGAGAAACCCGTGCTTTGCATAACGCCGCTGTGGCGCGGCGACGTTCCGAACGGCCTTCCCACATTGACCCGTTTTTGCGAAAATGTCAAGGCGATAGCGGGAAAGTATCAGAACGTAAAGATCGCTGACGGATTCAAACTTGTACCGCATCTGCCCGAATACTACCTGGACAAGCTGCACCCCAACTGCCTGGGAGCGGAAGTGTACGGCAGAAACCTGGCGGACACGATCCGCGAGCTTGGTTTCTGAGCGGCGTGCGTCAAGACGGCTCATCAGGCTGAACTGTGCGGAAACATGAAGAGTGAAACACAAAATAGCGCAAGTGAATTGAACGTTTTCTATACATGCGACAGAAACGAGTGGCGCGGTTTCCTTGCCGAAAACTATAAGACACTGTCGGAAGTCTGGTTCGTATTCCCGACAAAGGGGTCCGGGGAAGCGTGCCTGCCTTATAATGACGCTGTCGAGGAAGCACTCTGCTTCGGATGGATAGACAGCACCAACAGGCGGCTGGATGATCGCAGCTGCGTACGGCGCTTTTCGCCCAGAAAAGCCGGAAGCTCGTATTCACGGCCCAATATCGAGCGGCTGATCTGGCTGGAGGCACGGGGCATGATACATCCCGATGTCAGGGAAAGCGTGCTTCCGATAATCAGCGCTCCTTTTGTGTTCCCCGAAGATATACTGGATGAACTAAGGCAGGATGGGACCGTGTGGGATAATTACGGCAGGCTTTCGGAACCGTACAGGCGTATACGGATCGCGTATATAGAAGCCGCGCGCGAGCGCCCGGAAGAGTTCCGGAAACGCCTGAAGAGCTTTATGGATAAAACGCGCCGAAACAAACTGATAATCGGGTACGGCGGCATCGAAAAATACTACGGGTAGACCACCTGCCGAAGGAGCCGGAGCATGGAGCTTAGAAAACTGTCGATATGCGACAAAACGATCATCACCGAACTGTTCAGGGACGTGTTCACGAATGAACCGTGGAACGACGACTGGAGCGACTCAAAGCAGCTGGACGCCTATATAACGGACCTGACAGGGCAGGGCTATTCCCTTACGCTGGGATATTTCGATGGCGAGCGGCTCGCGGCGCTTTCCATGGGATATGTGAAACACTGGTATAAGGGCACGGAATACGTGATAGACGAGTTCTGCGTGGACAGGCAGAGACAGGGCAGGGGGATAGGCACCGCCTTTATGAAGGCGATCGAAGCCTACCTGGCTGAAAACGGCATATTCGGTATCTTCCTGCAGACGGAAAACAACGTGCCCGCTTATGGGTTTTATCTGCATAACGGGTTCAGCGAACTGAACGGGCATGTGTCTTTCGCGAAGAGAACGGATGAGTGACCTTGAAACAGCATAAAGCAAATGAAGGCGTATTATCATCTTCCCGGCTTATTTGAATTTTACGAACTGTACTGCGCGTTTTTGCCGCTGTTTAATGAGCACCGGGAATACTTTTATGACTGGTGCGAGATAGGCTCCGTATACGGCGCGCCCGCGGATTGCCTGTGGGGCGGCGGGCGGGTAGGTTTCGGCTGCGCGCGGCCAAATGAAGTTGCGGCGCTTATGCGCGAATACGCGGTGTCCGCGCGGCTCACCTTCAGCAATTCCCTGTTAAGGGAAGAACACCTTTCCGACAGAAAGTGCAATTCGCTGTGCGCGCTGTTTGACAATGGCGAAACAGCCCAAAACGGCGTTATCATTTGCTCAGACCTGCTGCTTGAGTATCTGCGAGACCGCTACCCGGGGCTGTATTTCGTATCCTCGACCACGAAGGTGCTGACTGAATTTGACCGTTTCAGGGATGAACTCAGCCGCGATGAGTTTCGCTACGTGGTGCCGGATTTCAGGCTGAACAAGGCGTTCGATTGCTTGAACGCGCTGCCGGACGCCCTGAAACAAAAGGTGGAATTCCTGTGCAACGAGTGCTGCCGGTTCGACTGCCCCGAAAGAAAAGCCTGCTATGAGAACGTCAGCCGGAAAAACCTCGGGGAAGACTGTCCCGACCACGTCTGCGCGTCGCCCGACGCCAGGCGGGGCTACAGGTTTTCCGAGGCGATGAAGAATCCGGGTTTCATAGGCACGGAAGACATACTGAACATCTATCTGCCGAATGGGTTTTCAAATTTCAAGATCGAGGGGCGCAGCCTGGGCAGCGCGGTGATACTCGAGTTTTTGCTGTATTACATGACAAAGCCCGAATATCAGCTCAGAGTGCGGGAAGAGATATACCTGGACAGCGCGCTGGACCTGTTTTAGACTATCCAAGACTAACAGAACCATATATTTCCGAAAGGAGCCGCCATATCATGAGTGAACCGACCGAAACAGCCGCACGGCGCCTTGACGCGCTGCCCAGGGTCAGCCTGGGAGTGTTTCCCACGCCCATACACAGGCTCGACCGTATCAGCGAATACCTTAACGCCGATATATACGTAAAAAGAGACGACATGACGGGGCTCGGGTTGGGCGGCAACAAGACGCGTAAGCTGGAGTTCCTGCTGGCGGACGCCATAAAGCGGGGCTGCCAGCTCGTGTTCACTACCGGCGGCGCGCAGTCCAACCATGCCATGCTCACGGCAGCCGCCTGCAACCGGCTGGGTCTGGAACCCATACTGATACTAAAAAAGCGCGGGGTGACCGAAGACCTCGGCAACCGTTTTCTGGAGTCGCTGATGGGAACCGAAGTTAGGTACATGGATACGGATGACTATAACAACATTTACCGGGAGATGGGCGTGACGGGTTCCGCTTCCGGAAAGAAATACTATATAATTCCCTGCGGCGGTTCCAATGCGCTGGGCACCCTGGGATATGTGGACTGCGCGCGGGAGATAGCGTCTCAGGGCGCGCGTTTCGGTCACATAGTGCTGGCTGAAGGCAGCGGCGGGACCATGGCGGGCATGGCGCTGGGAGCCAAGCTGTTCCTGCCCGGAACACGCGTTCACGGCATGATGGTGGACACAGACCCGTTCGATGAGATAACGCCACGCCTTATGCGGGAAGCCGCCGCTCTCCTCGGGGCGGACATTTCTGTGACACGGGACGATTTTACGCTTTTGGATATGTGCGGGCCGGGCTACGCCGTACCTTCAGAGGAAGGAAACGCCGCCGTGCGGCTCATGGCGGAGCGGGAAGGCATCTTCCTTGACCCGGTGTATACGGGCAAAGCGTTTGCCGGGCTTATCAGAATGGCCCGTGAAGGGCAGTTCAAGCCCGGGGAGAAAGTGCTGTTCATACATACCGGCGGCGCCGGCGGCCTTTTTGCCGTGCGGTGACCGCATACGGCTGAGCGGGGTAGAGTTATAATGACGTCAAGGGAGCGGCTGACCGCCGTATTGAAGGGCAATCTCCCGGACTGCGTGCCGGTCAGCCCCGATGTGTCAAATATGGTGCCTGCCAGGATGACCGGGCTGCCTTTCTGGGATATCTATCTATACCAGAAGATACCCCAGTGGAAGGCGTATATCGACTGCGTCAGGCATTTCGGCTTCGATTCCTTTATGGACGGGTATGCCAGGATACTGTTCGAGGAACTGGGTGAGATAGACCGGGAAGTGCGGGAGGCGGTCGTTATGAAAAATGACGACAGGATAATCACCCGCAAATACCGCGCGGCCAACGGCAAGGTGTTCTGGGAGCCGCTGGTGTCCGTATATTTCAGGGACAATCCTCCCGTAAGGGATATAGACCCTGCCCGGGTGGGCGCCGACTTCATGCCTTCGCATTTTGAGCCTGTCGAGGTACAGGGGCCCTACGCGGGCATAGAGGGGGAGAGCCTGCTCAAACTGGTCAAGGATGAGATGGGAGAGCACGGGCTGGTGGGCGTATGGTGCGGAAGATCCACCTTCGTTACGAATACACAGCAGGTATACGACTATTACGACGATCCGGAGCCCTTTATCGAGGCCAGCCGGAAATACCTTGACATGTCGGTGATCCGTTTCAGGAAGCTTATGAGCCTTAAGACGAAGCCTGACTTCATATGCACCGGCGGCTCCGGCACGCTGGTGTACCAGACTGTGGATATGTTCCGCGCGCTGGGCCTGCCAGTGGTAAAGAAGATCACTGAGCTGTGCCGCGAGTACGGCATTCCTTCGCACGTGCATTCCTGCGGCCCGGAACGGGAACTGGTAAAGATCTGTTACGAGGAGACCGACCTCACCGTGATAGACCCCCTGGAAATACCGCCCATGGGCAACTGCGACCTAAAGACGCTTAAGGAGCTTTATGGGGACAGGCTGGTGCTTAAAGGCAACCTGCATACCACGGACGTGATGCTTAGGGGCAGTGCCGAGGACGTAAGGCGCGCCAGCCGCAAGGCCATAGACGACGCGGCGAAGGGCGGAAGGTTTATACTGTCCACAGGCGACCAGTGCGGGCGCGACACTCCCGACGAAAACCTGTTCGCCATGATAGAAACTGCCCGCACCTACGGAAGGTATTCATAACGCCGTGCGTATGAGCTGCCGGGCTTTTTATTACACATAATTGCGGACGCGCGTAAAAGATGGTATACTGTCGTTAAGGATGCCGGATTTATCACTTGAATGGAAAGAGTTGCTTCGCATGCAGGAAACTGTGATCACGATCGATACCCAAGGCGGCTGGGAGCTTTCCGAGCTTTTATTCGGGCATAACCTTGAACATACCCGGGCGGCGGTGAACGGCGGCCTGTCGGCGCAGATGATCAGGAACCGCAAGTTCGCGGGCAAGCCGGCAAAGAACTGCGGCGTCGCGTCGGAGTGGAAAGGCGTGGGGGATCGGGCGTTTTTTCAGCTGGACGTGCAGAACGCTTACACGCGGCACATAGGCTGCGATAAAATGCACCGGCGCAACGAGCTGCAGGCTCAAAACGTGCAGAACGTGCGCGGCGGGACATGCGGCATCGCGCAGGAAGGGCTGGAGATCAGCGCCGGAACGAATTACGAGCTGCGCGTGGTGACGAAATGCTCTATGCCTGTGGTGCTGTCGGCGGAACTTACGGACCGAAACGGCGGCAAGACCTATGCAAAGGCAGAATTTGCCCTTTCTCCGGGCGAGTGGCAGACGCATTCCTTCCGGCTGACGCCGACCCAAAGCGATAATGAAGCGGCGGTACGGTTTTTGTTCGCCGAACGGGCGGAAGTATTTTTCGGTGCCGTTTCGATGATGGCGGAAGGACATTTTCACGGTATGCGCGCGGACGTGGTGCGATGCCTGAAAGAGATCGGCCCGACCATCATCCGCTGGCCCGGGGGCAATTTCGCGGGAGAATACCGATGGAAGGACGGCCTGCTTCTTTCAGACATGCGCGGACCGCTGGAGGCGGTGACCGAGGACGAGACGCAGCCCTATACCCACGGCTACGATTTCCATGAGATATCCACAGACGATTTCGTTGCGCTGTGCCGCGAGGTCGGCGCGGAACCCTTTCTGACGATAAACCTGGTTTGGAACACGCCGCAGGACAGCGCGGACTGGGTGGAATACTGCAACGCTTCCGCGGGTACCGAATATGGAGCAAAGCGCGCCAAAAACGGCCATACCGAACCGTATAACGTCCGCTTCTGGTCGCTTGGCAACGAGATGGGCTATACCCACATGGAAGGGCCGCTGCGGCCGGAAGATTACGCATCCCTGGCGGCGGCGCACATCGGCGCCATGCGCGAAGTATCAAAAGATATAGAACTGTTCTCTTCCGGCCCGTACCCGAATGACGAGTGGGCGGAAAACTCCGCGGCGGCGCTGGCGGACAGCGTCAAGTACATATCGCTGCATCACTATTCCAACGTCAGGATGGACTATTCCTCACCGGAAAAGACGGCCGAAACGTACCGCAAAATCGTTTCCGCCGCGGACGCTGCGCTCGATACCGTGCGGAACATGCGCCAAAGCCTCGACAGAACGGGCAAGCGCCTGCATATCTCATTTGACGAATGGAATTTCTGGTACGCCTGGTACCGGCCTTCCTGCGCGGGGGAGGGCATATATGTAGCCCTGATGCTGCATAAACTGCTGAAAGCGTCCCCTGAACTGGATATACCCGTGTGCTGTTATTTCCAGCCGGTTGGGGAAGGCGCGATACTTGTCACGCAATCCACAGCGTGCCTTAGCGCGAACGGGCAGATGTTCGCCATGATGAAAGCCCACCGCGGCGGCCGCCTGTGCGCGCTGACGAATGACGACGACTCCGCGCTGGCAACCGTAAAAAACGGCGTCATCACGCTAACGGTGATAAACACAAACTTTGACCGGGAACGAGAATTCAGGTTCGAAGGCTGCGGTCCGGTGACAGAGGCGGATCTGTACTCCTCTGAAGAAGTGACGCCCTTTTCCAGGTTCAGTGAATCGAAGCTCGCGGTCTGCGCCGGAAACGGCGGACTAAGCTGCGTACTGCCCGCCCACAGCGCGGCCAAAATAGTTATGAAAAGCCCCGAAAACTGAGCGTTTCGGGCGCGAACAGAGTACGATAATCCAGATAAAGGAGAGCAAAAAATGGCAAGGATAGTGAATGTCGGAATCATCGGCTGCGGAGGCATCGCCCAGAACAAGCACATGCCTTCCCTGAGCAAGATCGAGAACGTGCGTATGGTGGCGTTCTGCGACCTGATCCCCGAGCGCGCCCAGATGGCCAAGGCCAAGTACGGCACGCCGGACGCGTTCGTTTGCACCGATTACAGGGAACTGCTGGCGATCAGGGACATCGAAGTGGTCCACGTGCTGACCCCGAACCGGGAGCACGCCGAGATCACCGTAGCCGCGCTTAAAGCGGGCAAGCATGTGATGTGCGAAAAGCCCATGGCAAAGACCGCGGAAGGCGCCCGCCAGATGTGCGCGGCCGCGCGCGAGAGCGGCAAAAAGCTGGCGATAGGTTATCAGCACCGCATGAAGCCCCAGGCCAGGTTCGCGAAGGAGTATATCGAATCCGGCGCTTTGGGAGAGATCTACTACGCCAACTGCCTTGCCATACGCCGCCGCGGCACTCCAAACTGGGGCGTTTTCCTTGACGAAGATGCGCAGGGCGGCGGCCCCATAATTGACATAGCTACCCATTCCTTGGATCTTACGCTGTACCTCATGAACAACTACGAGCCGGAGATGGTAGTGGGCAAGACCCATAAGAAACTGGAGCATCCCGAAGCCGGCAACATCTGGGGAGACAACGGCGTGAGCACCACCCCGCTGGAAGAGGCGGCCTGCGCTTTCATCCGCATGAAGAACGGCGCCACTATCCTGCTTGAGACCAGCTGGGCACTCAACACGGACGAACCTATCCAGGAAGGCAGCTGCGTGCTGTGCGGCAGCAAGGCGGGACTGTCGCTGAAGAACAATGAGCTTCGTATCAACAAAGTGGAACTGGGACGCCAGGAAGTAACGAAGGTGGACTGCTCCGCCGGCGGAGTCGCTTTCTACGACGGCGCTTCTGTCTCTCCTGCCGAGGCTGAGGCGAGAGCCTGGATAGATGCCATAGTCAACGATACCGAGCAGGTCGTAAAGCCCGAACAGGCGTTGGTGGTCTCTGAGATACTGGAAGCCATATACGAGTCTTCCAAGAGCGGAAAGCCGGTGTATTTCAAATGAAGTCGGCGGTATGCGGCGTATGGCACGTGCACGCGGGGGATTATACCCGCCATGCCATGAAATACGGCGAGGTCGCGGGATTTTACGAGCCGGACGACGCGCTCGCGGTACAGTTTCGAAAAGCGTTTGACATACCCAGGTTCAAAAGCCTGGAAGAACTGCTTGAAAGCGACGTTCAGGGCGTTATCGTGTGCTCCGCCACGGAAGATCACAGAAGCGACATAGTCAGCATCGCCGATGCGGGCAAGCACATTTTCACCGAGAAGGTGCTGGCGTTAAGCACGGAGGATTGCCTGGCGATAGAAAAAGCCGTGGAACATAGCGGCGTCAGGTTCGTCATTTCCATGCCTCAAAAGTACAACGCCGCCCAGAAGACCGTAAAAGCCGTGGCAGACAGCGGGGAATTGGGCAAGATCAATTTCATGCGCTACCGCAACTGCCATTCCGGAAGCACGAATAACTGGCTGCCCAAGCATTTCTATAATGCGAAACAGTGCGGCGGCGGCGCAATGATAGATCTGGGCGCCCACGGCATGTATCTGACCAACTGGATACTGGGCATGCCCGTAAGCGCCTCGTCCGCGTTTACCGTTTCCCACGATACAGCCCTGAACACGGACAAAGTGGAAGACAACGCGGTCACCGTAATGGCGTTCCCGGACGGCGCGGTCGCCGTGAACGAGACCGGATTCGTGTCGGGGTATTCGCCCCAGGTGATGGAGGTTTTCGGGGAAAACGGATACGTGAAGATGACCGGCCAAAAGGTTGTCAAGTGCAGCGCCCGGACCGACGGGAAGGAAACGGACGTTCCGCTGCTTGAGGCGTCTGAGCTCCCTATCGTGCAGTTTCTGCAAAATAGGATACTGCCGGGCTGCGGTATGGAAGAAGCCAAGGCGCTCACGCGGATGATGGAGATGGCTTACGCGGGCAGCGCCCGGAACTAACGCGTTTGGTGCGCGGACCGCGAAGCGGCGGGGACGCCACAAACCCTGAACACCGAAAAACGCTGCCTCAGGACAGCGTTTTTCGGGATAACGGAATATGTTTGAAACAGAGGTAAAACGCAGTGATAACAGATTCGTTTGATAACAGGACGCCCGCGAAGATCAATCTGACGGCGAATCCGGATGCCGTCAGAGTGGACGCCGTCATATTCACGTTTTCGCATGTGATCGAGGAATATGTGGTGTCTAACTTCGCCTGCGAGAAGGTCGGAGCCCTGTATATGGCCCATGGCTCGACGAATGTGTATTGTTTCGAGTATAATGGCAGGAAATACGGTTTTTACAGGACATGGGTAGGCGCGCCCGCGTGCGCGGCGACCGTTGAGGAGATATGCACTGTCCTGAAAACGGACAGGATAATCCATTTCGGCGGCGCGGGCTGCCTCAACAAAGAGATAGCCAGGGGCAAGGTGATGATCCCCACGGCGGCTTACCGGGATGAGGGCACATCCTATCACTACGCGCCGGCTTCCGATTACATCACGGTCAAAAACGCGGATGTCGTGGCAGCATGCATGGCGGCCAACAAGATACCCTACGCCATGGGGAAGACCTGGACCACGGACGCCTTCTACCGCGAGACCGTGGGCAACTTTGAAAAACGTAAGGCGGACGGATGCATTTCAGTGGAGATGGAAGGCTCCGCCGTACAGGCGGTGTGCGACTTTAGACACCTTGACGTGTATATGTTCTTTACGAGCGGAGACCTGCTCGACGCCCCGGAATGGACCCAAAGAAGAAAAGAGGGCCAGGTCAAGGGCACGCAGCACGACACGGGGCATTTCGATATCGCGCTGGCGCTGGCGGAGTTCGTGTCGGCAGGGAAATAAGCGGTCATCCGCGAAACTGCATGCACGCGGGTTTCGCTAAGAGACGGTCATGTGATAAACCGGCTGTTCCTGACTAAGCCAGTAACAGCTGGTCTTCCGTATCGTTATCCAGACGGAAAGCGGCGCTTCCCGCTTCGGTCTGTAAGGCATAGTCACCCCTGAAACCTGTGAAACAGAGGAAGCCGTCCGCGTCGGTCTTCAGGGACTCACGGGTCTCCCAGCCTTCGTGGATAAGCTTTTTAAGCGCGTACCAGGACGGTTTTTCGCTGTTGTCTTCCCGAACGAATCCAGAGGGCGCCTTAAGCCAGCAGCCGTCGTTGAAATCCCAGGTGGTTATGGCTTCCACCAGCGGATGAGCGAAGAGTATGGAGTACATCTCCGTGATCTCGCGGGCCTGGCGTTCCTCTCCCTCCGGCGTGCTGGGCCAGGAATCCACCTGCCAGTCGTTGAGGTCCACGATGTGGGCAGGCATGATCTCGCCGGATACCAGCGTGTTCTCGGTAAAGTGAATGGGCAGGCCGAAGCGGGAAAAGCGTTCCAGCACCTTGTTAAGCTTTTCCGCTCCCCAATAGCCCTGATGCTGATGGCTCTGTATGCCTATGGCGCTCACAGGCACGCCCGCGTCCAACAGTTCTTCTATAAGCTGCGCGTAAGCTTCGCCGGTGTTGAAATCGTTTATCAGAAGCACGGCGTCCGGGTTGCTTTCCCTGGCGGCGGTAAACACTTCTTTTACAAGGGCGACGCGCCCTTTTTCTTTGCAGATACGGGTAACGGCGTTGTCATACCGGTCAAACACGGGCATTATCACCGCTTCGTTTATGACGTCCCACATATCGATCACGCCCTTGTACGCAGTTACGTCCCGATGGATGCGCTCCAGCTGCTTTCGCAGGATCACGTCGTTAGAGTACTTAAGCAGCCACGGCGCGCACACGGTATGCCAGCACAGGGGATGGCCTTTGACGCGTACGCTTCTTTCCTGCAGCCACTTGGCTGCCTTCATGGTCTCGGCAAAGGCGGGCCGGCCTTCAACGGGCTCGTACCTGCCCCAATAGAAGGGCAGTGTGCCGTAATTGAACAGCGCGAGCCACTTTTCCATCCTCTGCTCCAGGAAGGCATGCTCCTTTTCGCCATGGATATTCGTCAGCCTGACGGTATCAAAAGCCCCGCAGCCGAACAGGAACCGGTGAGCGGTCTGTTTTACAGATATATTCAGGTTTGCCGCGGGTGTTCCGTCCTGCTTAAGCACGCACAGACGGGCTGTGGCTTTTCGGTGGGCAAGTGCGTCGGTTGTATTCATAAAGCTGCCTCCAGATCTCTCGGCGGTCGATGGTCGTGAATGCGGCGATAAGCGCCGGGCGCCAGCCTATAGCGGACTGTCAGATGTATGACGGAGCATACGGCGATCTCCGCCGTGTACAGTATACAGCAGCCGACAGCGTATGACAACACCATATTTGAGCGTGACGCGATGCGGGAGGGCAAGGCGTATTATAAAACTGCAGTAAAAACGGCATTGCCCGGATGGTCAATGCCGTGTATCATGTCTGTGGCGTTATGAAACTAGTATTTCGCGGCGGCTAAGTTTGATAATCTGCCAGCGCTTTGCGAAAGCTTATTCGTACAGCGGGAAGCGGGCGCACAGGGCAGCTACCCTTGCGTCGGCGTCCGGCAGCGCCTCTTCGCCTTTGTCCACCACGTCGGCGATGATATTGCCGATCTCGGTCATCTCAGCCTGCTTCATGCCGCGGGTCGTTACGGCGGGGGTGCCGACTCTTAAGCCGCTGGTGACGGTGGGCTTTAAGGTATCGAAAGGCACGGCATTCTTGTTGGCGGTGATGCGCACGCGTCCCAGCATTTCTTCCAGCGCCTTGCCGGTCACGCCGGTGCCGCTCAGGTTGATGAGCATGAGGTGGTTGTCCGTGCCGCCCGAGACCAGCCTGATGCCGCGGGCCAGCAGCGTTTCGGCCAGCGATTTGGCGTTAAGTATGATCTGGTGCTGATACTCGGCAAATTCGGGCCGCATCGCTTCCTTGAAGCACACGGCTTTCGCGGCGATGATATGCATGAGGGGACCGCCCTGGGTCCCGGGGAAAATAGCCTTGTCTATGGCCTTGGCGTACTTCTCGCGGCAGAGGATCATGCCTCCGCGCGGTCCCCGCAGCGTCTTGTGGGTAGTGGTGGTCACCACGTCCGCGTAGGGCACGGGGGAGGGATGCTCGCCCGCCGCCACAAGGCCCGCTATGTGAGCCATGTCCACCATGAGCATGGCGCCGCACTCGTCGGCGATCTCGCGGAAACGGGCAAAGTCGATCACACGGGGGTACGCGCTGGCACCCGCGACTATGAGCTTGGGCTTATTCTCCACTGCCAGACGGCGCACTTCGTCGTAATCGATGGTCTCCGTCTCCCTGTCCACGCCGTAGGATACGATGTTGTACAGCCTGCCAGACAGGTTCACGGGGCTGCCGTGGGTCAGGTGGCCGCCGTGGGCCAGGCTCATTCCCAGTATGGTATCCCCGGGGTTCAGCAGCGCCTGGTATACGGCCAGGTTGGCCTGGGCTCCCGCGTGGGGCTGAACGTTGGCGTGCTCCGCGCCGAACAGCGCGCAGGCACGCTCGATCGCGATGCGTTCCGCGGCATCCACGCAGTCGCAGCCGCCGTAATACCGCTTTCCCGGATATCCTTCGGCGTATTTATTCGTCAGGTGGGACCCCATGGCGGCCAGCACCGCTTCGCTTACGAAATTCTCTGACGCGATAAGCTCTATGTGCTGCCTCTGCCGCGTAAGCTCACGCTCAAGCACGTCGGCGATTTCAGGATCGGTCTGACGGACCAGCTCTATATCTATCATTGCCGTTCCCCTTTCAAGGTGTGGTATATTCGCCGTCCCGGGCGTCGAACATAACATGCCCGCATATCACATTGACCCCGGAGCGAACGCCGAATATAACTTTTCTCATTATAACCGCGAATTGTTAAGTTGTAAACCGAACGTGATGACCCAAGCGGGAAAAAGCGGGCATCGGAGGACAGGCCACGAATCGTTGAAACGGGATTCCGCCGTATTCTTTCGGTTTTATGCCCTTGAAAACCACAGCAGCGTGTCCGGCGGAGCCGGGAGCGCGCGTTTGGAAAGGCCTTCGTAAACCGTCCCGTCCGGAGACTGCCAGGATCCGGCGGGGAAGAGGACCTCACGGGATACGGCGCCTTTCTCCAGAACGGGGGCGACCAGGATGTCGCTGCCAACCATGAATTCGTCCGTCACGCTTTCCAGGCCATGGTGCGGGCACTCGTATTCCAGCGCCCTTATGATCGGTTCCCCGGTGAGCTGCGACCGGCTGACGACTTGCATGATCTTCGGATACAGCTTTTCGTGCAGTTTTGCCGCGTCCGCGCAGCGCCGCAGGTTTTCGGGGCTCAATGCTTTCCAGGGCGCCCAGGAAAACTGCATCATGGGGAACAGCGCGGAACACTGCGCCATGCGCACGAACAGTTCCTCATCCACGCTGAAATCAGGCATGAACCGGTATGTCCACTCTCCGCCGCCTATCATGTCGGGACATATGAACGGGTATCCCATAAGCCCGGCGTTTATCGCGGAGGGTATGATGGTCTTAAGCCCGTCACGCTCCCATTCGTGCCTTTTGTCCCGCAGCCGCTGTATCATGTTCCTGCCGCCGCGGCCGTAGGTATCCTTGAACTCATGCAGCTCAAATCCCGCGCCAAAGTCGTTCCAGGCCAGGTTGAGCTCTTGGGCGGTTATCTGTTTGGCCAGGGGCCCGTTAATCAGCCTTAACGGAGAGTAGCCGTTTACGGAGCCGCCGTCAAACTTGAAGCCGTCTATACCGTAGTCATCCATAAGGCGGAGCAGCTGCTCGCGCAGGAATCTCCTGTTATATTCGTCGGTCATATCCAGCATTGCCGCGTAGCCGTTCCACCAGGAGAACAGGGCGGTCTCGCCGCTTTCGGCGCGCAGATACAGGCGGCCCGCCATCTCGGGGTCGGTGCCCAGCAGCGGGCGCCTTGAACGCACGAACTCGGGCCCGACGGGGCAGACATACGGCACGACCCAGAGCATTACCGTAAAGCCCCATTCGTGCAGCAGCTTCACCATGCCGGCGGGGTCGGGGAAGCGGGAACGGCTGAACTCCCATACGCCGTGGAGCTTTTCCCAGCCTTCATCGATTATGAATACTCCCGGGGCAAACCCGTTGTCCAGCCACTTACGCGCGAAGTCCAGCACGCCTTCCTGGGTCACGTAATATGTGAATTCCATCCAGGTGTTGAGTTGGGGATGCCTGAAAAACACTTCCGGCAGTTTCCTGCCGTCGCAGGGGAAATGGGCTTTCTGCGCCGAAAGATACGCTTCTTTCAGGGTACTGCCAGCCTTGACCAGCCTGACTTCGCCTCCCTCAAAATCGAAGACGCCGTCTTTCAGGGTCATGCTGAACGGCTTGTCGCACCAGATATACCTGCCGTGGCTGGACACCAGCAGCGGCATGGACTGATTGCTGGCGGAAGTTGAGCAGTCGATCAGGTTTTCGCCATAAATGTCTGTCTCTTTCAATGGGTAGCGGCTGCCCGCGCTTGCGCCGCCCCACCAGACTTCCCCCTTTTCGAAAGGTATCTTCATATCACGGCCTCACGTTTTTGCGTTATTCCTGCGCTCTCGGTTTTTTGCTGTCAGATCCATCATCCGTTTGCGTGCCGACCGGCTTACGCCGCTTCCGGATCACGGCGCGTGTCAGATCGTAGCTCATTGCCAGCAGGGCTTCGATCTCAGCCTTCGCGGCTGACCCGTCCAGCAGCACGGTGAGCCATTTGTCCTTGTTCATATGGTAAGCCGGCCGGAACCCGGGTCTGCCGCGTACGGAACCGATCAGTATGGGATCGCACTTGACGTTCAGGATGTCCACGCGGCCGTCCCTCGCGATGCCGATAGTGCGGTAGGTGACATTCATAGTCAGCGCGAACCATTTCCTGTTGTCGGCGTGCCGGAAAACGCAGCTGGTGCCGTCCATGGGAAAAGGACGGTCAGGCTCGACGCCGTAGGTGTCCGAAATGTGTTTTACGAGCTGTTTTAGTGTCATAGTTCTGTTTTATGCAGGGGAGATCCAGCGTATAATATGATGACGTTTGCCCCGGAAGCCCAATGGCTTGCCATACAGTATACATGCCCGTGACTGAGGGCGAAGCGGCAAAGGCGTCACAAGGCAATTATAGTTGTCTTGGATGATAAAGTCAATTATCCCGCCGGCTTTACCGTACGGGGCGCGGCTGCGCTTGACAGCGGAAGGCGCAAAGCGTATGATGGGATCGGGAATAATATCCGTTTCGCGAGCGGGTGGCTGCGCCCGGCAAAATCTACATATCGGCCGCGGAGGAGGAAAAATGCGGATCCAGGACGGTGAAAGCTTTGACGTTATCGTAGCCGGAGCAGGCTGCGCCGGATTTTGCGCGGCGGTCCAGGCGGGCCGCGCCGGGCTTAAAACGGCGCTGTTCGAGCACTTTGCCATGCCCGGAGGCACGCTGACGGTGCAAGGCAGCAACTCTATCGACCAGTTCAACAATCCGTTCCGGCCCGTAGGGGAGCGGATGGTCATATCCGGTATAGGCTGGGAATACGTGGTAAGGCTCAGGGACATGGGCTTTGCCGATATTCCGGACATGGACGCCCCGTACCGCGTGCACTGGCAGTACAGCGTAAAAGTCAACCCCATCGCGGCGGCAAAGCTGATGGACGATTTTCTTCTGGAGGCGAACGTCAGCCTGTTTTACAGGCAGGGTGTCGTTTCGGTAGATATGAGCGATGACGGCACCCGCATAGAGTCCGTGATCGTCAGCACCAAGGACGGCCTGGTGCGCCACAGGGCGAAATTGTTCATTGACTGCACGGGAGACGCGGATCTGTGCGCCTGGGCGGGAGCCGGATACGAGGTCGCGGAAGAATTGCAGCCTGGCTCGCTGCGTTTGTATACTGACAGGGCGAACGCCACCCAAGCGGATATGATGAAAGCTGACAGATGCTGGAAAAGAGAGCTTGACATTGATCAGGGACTGAGAGAAGCGCTCTGTTCCGGTAGCTTCGGCACGCTTTTCGACGCGAGAGGCGACAACACGAACCACATCTGCGGGCTTGATACCACTAACAGCCTGAAACGCAGTATCGCTGAGATCGGCGCGCGGCGTGACATCACGCGTCTGATGACGGCTCTTGGCGACAGCGGCAGCCCCGCCCGCATAGTGGGATCCGCTCCGGAATGCGCGCCAAGGGAGGGCAGGCGCATAATAGGGGACGTGTATATGACAGGCGAAGACTATTTAAACAGGCGCGTTTACGACGACGCGGTGTGCTACACTTACTGGTTCATCGACATACACCGGGCGGGACAGGCGTCCAGAATCGTGTACCTTCGGGATGAGGACACGCCTACGATCTCGCTTGGCGCGCTCAGGCCGAAGGCGCTTACGAACGTATTCGCCGCGGGCAGATGCGTCTCAGCGGACCGGGCGTGCGCTTCAGCCATACGCGTCAAGGCTTCATGCATGGCCATGGGGCAGGCGGCGGGCGCTGCCGCGGTACTGGCTATCAAGCAGGGCTGCGGGGACACGCGGAAAGCGGACGCGCGAGATGTGAGAAACTACCTTTCCGGGCAGGGGGCCATAGTGCCGGACGTCCCAAGTCAGGCGCAGGGATCCTAAAATAAATATGCAGGAGCCGGGACGACCGGCTCCTGTACTGTATTGTCAGGGCCTTAGCGGAAAACTACCGGGTCTGCCCTTGTCCTGAGATCAGATACTTGTACGAAGTCAGTTCGGCCAGGCCCATGGGCCCGCGGGCGTGCAGTTTCTGGGTGGATATGCCCATTTCGCAGCCCAGACCGAACTCCCCGCCGTCGGTAAAGCGGGTGGAGGCGTTGACGTATACCGCCGCGCTGTCCACGCTGCGGCAGAAGCGGCGCGCGTTTTCCTGTGAAGACGTGAGGATGGCCTCACTGTGGTGTGTGGAGTGGGCGTTGATATGCGCTATGGCTTCACACACGTCTTTTACGACGCGCACGGCGAGTATGTAATCCAGAAACTCGGTGTCGAAATCGTCGGGGCCTGCCGGCGTGCCATCGATCATGCGCGCGGCGCAACTGTCAAGGCGCAGATCCACGGGAGTTTTGCCGGAGGCGCGCCTCTCGTCCACGAGGCGCGCCTTCAGTTTCGGCAAGAAATCTTCTGCTATATCGCGGTGCACGAGCAGCACTTCCTCGGCGTTGCACACGGAGGGGCGGCTGGTCTTGGCGTTTTCGATTATGGACAGGGCCATGTCGGGGTCGGCGCTTTTGTCGACAAATATGTGGCAGATGCCCATCCCCGTCTGGATGCAGGGCACTTTCGCGTTCTCGGTGCAGGCGCGGATCAGCCCGCCGCCTCCGCGGGGTATCAGCAGGTCTATATAGCCCACCGCGCCCATGAGATCCGCGGCGCTTTGGCGGGAGGTGTCCTGCACGAGCTGTATGAGATCAGGCTCAAGCCCTGCCAAGGCGAGCCCTTCGCGCAGCGCCGCAGCGATGGCGTTTGAAGACGCAAACGCGTCCCTGCCGCTGCGCAGCACGCACACGTTGCCGCTTTTAATGCACAGTGCGGCGGCGTCGGAAGTGACATTGGGACGGCTCTCGTAGATGATCGCGACCACGCCCAGAGGTACGGACACCTTGCGGATGACCAGCCCGTTTGGCCTGACGAGGCGGGAGAGCGTGCGCCCCAGGGGCGAGGGGAGCGCCGCGACGCTCAGGACTCCTTCCGCCATGGCCGCTATGCGCTCTTTGGTAAGCGAGAGCCGGTCCAGCATCACGTCGCTCAGGTGCCCGCGCGCGGCTTCCATGTCGGCGGTGTTGGCGGCAAGTATGGCGTCGGTATGCGCGACAAGGCTGTCAGCCATCGCCTTAAGTGCCGTGTTTATCTGCTTTACGCTAAGATCCGACGCGCTCAGGCTGGCGGCTCTCGCGCGCTCAAGCAGTTCCTGCGTGCTCATTTGGCTGCCTCCTTTGCGCATCCCGCCTTAAAGCGTGTGCCAAACGGGGCGTCTTCAAAAATGGAATAGAGTATCTCCGGCTTAGTGCCGTTGGCGATTATCATATCGCAGCCTGCCTCCATGCAGATGCGCGCCGCGGAGAGTTTTGTGGCCATGCCGCCCGTACCCAGCGCGCTGCCGCTGTCCCCGCCCAAAGCGAGGATCTCCGGCGTGAGCTCGTCCACTACAGGTATAAGCTTCGCGGAAGGGTCGATGCGGGGATTCGCGGTAAACAAGCCGTCGATGTCGGAAAGCAGCACCAGCAGGTCCGCGTGCAGGGAGGTGGCCACGATCGCGGCCAGGGTGTCGTTGTCGCCTATGCCGAGCTCCTGCGTGGATACAGTGTCGTTTTCGTTGACTATGGGCAGTGCGTGCCAGCTGAGCAGCTGCTCCATGGTGTTTTTGAAGTTGCGGAAACGCTCGGGCTGTTCCACGTCGCTGCCGGTTATAAGTATCTGGGCGACGGTATGGTGGTATTCGGAAAACTCCTTGTCGTAAGTGTACATCAGCTCGCACTGGCCCACGGCGGCAGCCGCCTGCTTCCCCGGGATGTCTGCCGGACGCCGGGACAGGGAGAGCTTGCCCACGCCCATGCCTATGGCGCCGGAACTGACCAGTATCATCTCGTACCCGGCGTTCTTAAAATCGCTGATGACCCGGCACAGCTGGGACATCCTTCTGAGGTTAACGTGGCCGGTGGGGTAGGCGAGGGTGGAAGTTCCCACCTTAACTACGATTCTCATGGTTTGGTCCTCCAGTCGGAGCGTGTTTACGGAAAAGCGGCGGAGCATGCCGCTCTGTGCTATTATTCTCTATGAACGTTCTTCTATCGGCACGTAGCCGGACATCTGCATGACAGCCTTGTAGCCGGGGCGTATCAGGCGGCCGCCGGAGATGAGCTCCTCCAGACGGTGAGCGCACCAGCCGGAGACGCGGGCGATGGCGAACAGGGGAGTAAACATGTCCTCCGGGATGCCCAGCATGGAATACACCAGGCCGGAGTACATATCCACGTTCGCGCACATCACCTTATGGCCGGGAAGCTTCTGCGCGAGCAGTTCAAGGCCTATGCGCTCGATGCGCTCCATCAGGTCAAAGTCCTTTTTGGCTCCGGTCTTCTCGGCCATATCGCGGGAGTATTCCTTGACCAGCAGGGTGCGGGGGTCGCTGGTGGTGTATACCGCGTGGCCGAGCCCGTATATCTTCCCGGTGCCGTCGTTGGCTTTTCCGGCGATTATCAGTTCCAGGTATTCCGCCAGCTGTTTGTCGCTGCAGTTTTCCGGAAGGTGGGATTTTATGTCGTTGAACATCTGCATGACTTTCGCGTTGGCGCCGCCGTGCAGGGGACCCTTAAGGGAATTGATGGCTCCGCTGATGGCGCCGTATGTGTCCGTGCCCGTGGAAGTGAGCACGCGGCAGGTGAAGGCGGAGTTGTTGCCGCCGCCGTGCTCCGCCTGAAGGGTGAGCATGATGTCCAGCAGATGCGCTTCCTCGGAAGTATAGCTTTTGTCGCTGCGCAGCATACGGAGTATGTTTTCCGCTATGGAGAGTTCGTCCATGGGCACGTGCAGGTACAGGGAATCGTTGTTGAAGTAATGTCTTTTAATGTTGTAAGCGTTGGACACGATTATGGGCAGGCGCGCGATAAGCTCTATGGACTGCCTGAGCACGTTTTCCGGGGAAGTGTCGTCCGGCGCCTCGTCGTATGAGTACAGGCTCAGCACGCCGGAAGCCAGCTTGTTCATTATGCTCTGGTTGGGGGCCTTGAACAGCACGGTCTCGTTGTAGCCGTCCGGCATGTGCCTCGCCGCCGCTATGACGCTGTTGAACGCGGTCAGTTCCTCTTTGGTGGGCAGTTTGCCCAGCAGTAAAAGATAGCAGACCTCCTCAAAGCCGAACACGCCCTGCCGCGCCTGTTCGCGGATAAGGTCGTTGATGTCAAGACCGCGGTAATACAGGCGGCCGGGCATGGGGATGGGGTCGCCGTCCAGCATCATGTATCCCTGTACGCTGCCTATGTTCGTTACGCCGGCGAGCACGCCTGTTCCGTCGGAGTTGCGCAGGCCGCGCTTTACGTTATATGAACGGAACTGTTTGGGCTCTATCTCATAGCGGGAACGGATGTTCTCGCTCAGCCGCCGCACATATCCGTCTATCACTTCGTTCTTTGGCATTAACTGCATGGGCTTACCTCCAGGTTCGGATGTTACTGGATTATACCTGAAATAACTTGGAAATGCAAGTATTATTCCTCAAAAAATTTATTTTTACCAAATCTTTGCAAGCAAACAGGGCATAATCTGCATATTTCATTATTTTCTTCTTGCATTTTCATGTTTTCTGCAATATAATAACAGCACTATCCGCGAAAGCCAGCGGTCCAATCAATGAATAAGGAGACGGCATATGGTCTGGTTGAACGGCCCTGTACTGCTTAAGGACGGAAAAGTCGCCGCCGGAAAAGGCGAGCCCGGAAAGGGCACCATGTCGAGCCGCATACTGGAGGCGCACGGCGGAACAAATATACGTTTTGACGCGCTCATATCCCACGATATCACGTATGTGGGCATCATACAGACGGCGAGGGCGAGCGGCATGCGCGCGTTTCCGCTGCCGTACGCGTTTACCAACTGCCACAACAGCCTGTGCGCCGTGGGCGGCACCATAAACGAGGACGACCACGCCTTCGGGCTGTCCGCCGCCCGCAAATACGGAGGCATATACGTTCCCCGCAACCTGGCGGTCATCCACCAGTACGCCCGGGAGCAGATGGCTTCCTGCGGGGGCATGATACTGGGTTCTGACAGCCACACGCGCTACGGCGCGCTGGGCACCATGGGCGTAGGCGAAGGCGGGCCTGAGTTGGTCAAACAGCTTTTGGGCAATACTTACGATTTTTCTTCTCGTCCCGGTGTGGTGCTTGTATACCTTACGGGGAAACCGCGCCACGGCGTAGGACCTCATGACGTGGCTCTCGCGCTGTGCGCCAAAGTGTATAAGGACGGGCTGTTCAAAAACAGGATACTGGAGTTCGCGGGCCCGGGCGTGGGAGATCTGAGCATGGATTTCCGCATAGGGATCGACGTGATGACGACCGAGACAGCCTGTCTGTCATCGATTTGGGTAACGGACGACAAGACCCGGGGCTGGTATAAGACCCACGGGCGGGAGGACCGTTTTTCCGTAATGGCGCCCGACGAGGGAGCGTGCTATGACGCGGCGCTGCTGGTAGAGCTTGACAGTATCGAGCCTATGATCGCCCTGCCTTTCCATCCGAGCAACGCTTATTCGATCCGCCAGCTGAACGAAACGCCGCTCGATGTGCTGCGCGAAGCGGAAAAAGTTGCAGGGCTTGACGGAGAACTGGTCTCACGCTGGACCGATAAGGGGCTTGCCGCCGACCAGTACGTGATCGCCGGCTGCGCGGGAGGCATGTACGAAAACCTGCTGAACGCCGCCGCCATACTAAGGGGGCGCAGCGCCGGGGATATGAATATCTATCCCGCCAGCGTTCCACAGGAGCTGGCGCTGCTGCGCTCGGGCGCCACGGCGGACCTGCTCGCCAGCGGCGCGGTAATGAAGCCCTGCTTTTGCGGACCATGCTTCGGAGCCGGGGATACGCCCAAAAACGGCGGACTGTCCCTGCGCCACACCACGCGCAACTTCCCGTTCCGGGAAGGCGCGAAACCCGGGGAAGGGCAGAAGGCTTTCGTGGCGCTCATGGACGCCCGTTCCATAGCCGCCAGCGCGGCGGCAGGGCGCGTCACAGGCGCAGATACGCTGGAATATGAGGACGTTTCGGACGCGCCGTACAGCTTTGACCCATCGCCGTATCTGCGCAGGGTTGAAGACTATACCGGCAGGCCGGAGAGCGGCGCGCCTCTGGCTTTCGGGCCGAATATTGCCGACTGGCCGGAGTTCCCGCCGCTGGGCGAAGACTTAAGCTTCACGGTCGCGTCCGTGCTTACCGACCCGGTCACCACCACGGACGAGCTCATACCGTCCGGAGAGACTTCCAGCTACCGCTCAAATCCCGCGCGGCTGGCGGAATTCGCACTTTCCCGCCGCGATCCCGGATACGCCGCGCGCTCCAAACAGGTGCGTGACGCGGGCGGTTTCAGCTGCGTATGCGCAGTCTGCCCCGGTGACGGGTCTGCCCGTGAGCAGGCCGCTTCCTGCCAGAGGGTGCTGGGCGGCGCCGCGAACATCGCCGTGAGCTACGCCACCAAGCGTTACCGTTCCAACCTTGTGAACTGGGGCATTTTCCCGTTCGTGAGCCCGGACGCCGTTTCCCTGAAGGTGGGGGACACTGTGAACGTAAAAGGCATAAAGGCGGCGCTGCTGGGCGGCAGGCGCGAGTTCACCGCCAGCGTAAACGGGGGCGAAAACTCGATAGGGCTGGCGCTGCCGGGGCTAACAGACGACGAGCTTCAGATACTGCTGGACGGCTGCCTTATCAATCATTACCGCAGGGGGATGAAACACAATGGATAAGATCAGAATGCCCAATCCCATCGCCGAACTTGACGGCGACGAAATGACGCGCATCCTCTGGAAACAGATAAAAGACATACTGATACTTCCGTTCGTGGAGCTGAATACGGAATACTACGACCTGAGCCTTCCGCACCGGGACGAGACCGACGACGAAGTCACGCTGGAAGCGGCAAAGGCGATCAGGCGCCTGAAAGTGGGCGTCAAGTGCGCCACTATCACACCGAACACGGGGCGCATGACGGAGTACAATCTGAAACGCATGTATAAAAGCCCCAACGCCACGCTGAGGGCGTACCTGGACGGCACCGTTTTCAGAACGCCCATCCTCGCTCCTGGCATAAAGCCCGTGATACCGCGCTGGGAAGCTCCGATCACGGTGGCCCGACACGCTTACGGGGATATCTACAAGGCGGTGGAAATGTGCGTGGAGGAGAAGGGCAAGGCCGAACTGGTGTTTACGTCCGAAGGCGGTAAAGAACAGAGGGAGACCATATTCGATTTCGATTCTCCGGGCGTAATACAGGGCATGCACAACCGCCGCGATTCCATCGAGTCTTTCGCCAGGGCGTGCTTTGAATACGCGCTGTCCGTAAAGCAGGATCTCTGGTTTTCTGCGAAGGACACCATATCCAAGACTTATGACGAGGAATTCAAGCGCGTGTTTGAAAGCGTATTTGCTTCTGACTACAAGGCGCGCTTTGAAGAAGCCAGCATAGTCTACTTTTACACGCTCATAGACGACGCCGTCGCCCGGGCGGTGCGCTCGAAAGGCGGTTTCGTGTGGGCGATGAAGAACTACGACGGAGACGTGATGAGCGACATGATATCCGCCGCTTTCGGTTCCCTCGCCCTTATGAGCAGCGTGCTGGTCAGTCCGGACGGCTGCTTTGAGTACGAGGCGTCCCACGGCACGGTCACCCGCCACTACTACCGTTATCTCAAGGGAGAAAAAACGTCCACCAACCCCATAGCCACGCTGTGGGCGTGGACGGGAGCCCTGCGCAAGAGGGGAGAATTGGACGGCTTGAGCGACCTGGCGGGTTTCGCGGATTCGGTAGAGCGCGCCGCGCTTAGGACAATAGCCGACGGCGTTATGACAGGCGACATGGCCGCGCTGTGCGAAAACGGCGTCGCGGGCGTGGACAGCGAGACGTTCCTTAAGGAGATAGCGAAACGGGTGAGCGCCTGAACGTATTCTATGGGCGGGGCAGAGCACCGGAAAACACATACATCAGCCTGTACAAATGGTATACCGGGGACCGTCAGGTCCCCGGTATTCTGTATTTCAGGCAAATGCTTCCCCAAACTCATTTGGCGGGCTGTTCGACAATACGGATGCTTTATTCTTCAAACACGCCGTATGTGTCGAGCATATGCTTGGCTATATCGTGTACGCAGCTGTAGTATTCCAGGGCGAGGTCAAGCGTCATGTGCCTGAGCGGCAGGCCTTTCTGGTTGTCGTCGTAAAGCAGGCAGCCGCAGCGCGGGCTCTCAGGCTCCAGGTTGAACGCGCCCGTATAGCCTATCTGTTTCAGCGCCAGCATCACCTCGTCAAAGTCGATATGGCCCATGAGGGGCGGCAGGTGCAGGTCCTGGCGCCACATGCGGGTTGTGGAAGCCACGGGCAGCGAACCGAAATTGTCATGGACATGCAGCCCTCTGAGATGTTTCCCGAGCCCCATGATCGTTTCGTACTGGTTTCCGTCCGCCAGGCTCAGGTGCCCGGTATCCAGGCACGCCTGGTACAGCGGGTGATCCACCGCATCAATAAGGTCTGCCATTTCAGACGCGTCGTGGCAGTAATACGGCTCGTCCCAGCGCCCGACGTTTTCCAAAAGCAGGGTGACACCGGTTTTTTCAAGCGTAGGCAGCAGCCTGCGGGCGTACGCCGTGTTGAAATCAAGATAGTCTTTTTGGGTCATGCCCATAAGCCCGCCCGGGTGGTACACCAGGTTTTTTATGCCCAGCACGGCGCAGACCTCTATGGAGCGCTGTGTGCGCCAAAGCAGTTTTTCGGTCATGTCCGGATTTGCGGGCTCACCCGCAGGGGCGTGGGCTATCAGCGCGCGTACGCCGATCTTTTCCATTTTCTCACGGGTCTCGCTGGCTGTTTTGAGCCAGTCATCCCGCAAAAACGGCGCGTCGTCCGTTCTCATGGGCGAGAACATGTCGTAGTCCACGTACCTGAAACCGCAGGCGCGTATGCTGCGGTAAAAATCGAATTCGTCTCCCAGTTCGTTCCAGACGGAGCTTCTCGATACAGACAGTTTCATATCCGGTCACCTCACGCAAGCTGGTACGCGTCAAGCATAGTCTCGATTATGTGCCTGCTCCACACGTGCAGGCGGCGGGTAAACTCTATAGGCATTATCCTGAGCGGAGACTCGGAGTGGTAGGGGCTTTGCTTGTCGAATACGCGGGGCATATTCATCCTGAGGTTGAAGCAGCCGTCATACCCGGTATCGACAAAGCCCTGCATCACCCGGTCGTAATCGATATATCCCATCATCGGTGCGAACCCGAGTTCCTCCCGTTCGGGATCCACGGCCAGAGGCATGCCGCCGAAATTGTCCGCAAGATCCACGCTGCGTATGCTTTTGCCCAGCAGGCAGATGTCAGTATAAGGTTTGATCTCGGCAACGCCCATGTGGGCCACATTCAGGTTGGTCTTCAGGCGTTCGGGGTCGCCGAGTTTGCGCATTATGTGATTCAGCTCTATGGCGTGATGGGTGTAGTGCGGTTTTGTCCACGAGCCGCTGTGCTCGATGAGCAGCGTCACGTCCGCGTCCTGAGCGGTGCCGAGCAGGCGCTCCAGGTAACTCAGGTTCGCGCTTTCATATTCCCGCCGGGTGTTGTTTTGGGCATAGCCCAGGGGGATCACGACGTTCTTGATCCCCAGCATCCCTGCGCCGAGCACGGCTTTATGCACGCTTGGTTCGTCATACAGGGGATTATACCCGGCGACATGGGCAACTGCGGGAGCTATTCCGGATTTTTCAAAAAAACCGCGTGTCCTCTCTGCCCAGCCGCTTTCATGCGGCGAAGCCCATTCGCCCTCGTTCGCGGGCGAGAAATCGTAATCGATGTAATTGAATCCGCAGTTTTTAAGTTCTTCAAAGCACTGTGTCTCGCTAAGCCCGTATTCTTTCCATATCGGGCTGACAGCAGCAGATATAATCATATGATCACCCCACATGAACAGGTCTTGCGCCAAATGGACCGCATCCCGCGCCTTTCGCGCGAAAAAGCTGCGTTTCGATTTTAATGCTATTCACGTTTGGTGTCAAGCGTGATCCGCATTAAAAGCAACAGGATCGACCGAAAGGGCCGATCCTGTTTGCCGCCCGGGGACCCGGGCTGATCCGATGCGGAAACAGTGTGCGCTCAGTTTGCGTAGTAGATCTGCGCCAGGCCTCCGTGGGAGGTCTCCCGGTACTTTTCGTCCATGTCTTTGCCGGTGCGGTACATGGTGGCGACGACTTCGTCGAACGAGATCTTGCGGGTAGAGAAAAGGAAGCGCGACAGGTTTACTGAACTGATGGCGCGCATGGCGGCGACCGCGTTGCGCTCTATGCAGGGGATCTGCACCAGACCGTTCACGGGATCGCAGGTCAGGCCGAGATTGTGCTCCATCGCGATCTCGGCGGCGTATTCGATCTGGTCTATGTTAAGGCCGTACAGCGACGCCAGTGCTGCCGCGGTCATGGAACACGCGCTGCCTATCTCGGCCTGGCAGCCGCACTCCGCGCCGGAAATGCTGGCGTTGGTGCGTATGACGTTGCCTATCATGCCCGCGACAGCCAGGGCGTCGAGTATCTCGTCTTCCGGGAAACCCCGCTCGGAGTGCATGTAATACATAACGGAAGGCAGCACTCCGCAGCTGCCGCAGGTAGGCGCGGTGACCACTATATGCTCATCCGCGTTCTCCTCGCTCACGGCGTAGGCGTAGGCGGCGATGACACGGTTCATGGTCACGTCGGCGCTCTCATTGTAGCAGCGCTTTTCGAACAGGATCTTTGCCTTTTTCGCCACGCCCAGGCCGCCGGGCAGTATGCCTTCGGCGTTCAGCCCGCGGTGTATGGAATCTTTCATGGCTTCCCACACCGTCTGCAGATAGCCGTACAGCGACGGGCCTTCCATCCTGCTTATGAACTGGGCCAGATTCAGGCTGCGGTCGTGGCAGATCTTGAGTATCTCGGAAAAATACTTCTGAGGGTAGACTTCCTTTTCGTCGTCGGATTCCTCGTTCTCTATGCGTATAGAACCGCCGCCGACGCTGTAGATGTAGTTGCTTCCCAGCAGCGTGCTGCCCTTAAAGGATTCGAACAGCATAGTGTTCGGGTGGGGAAGATTGCCCTTCTCCCGGTCGAACACCACCACCGCGCCCGGTATCGCGCTTTTGATCGCCTTCTGGGTGCCGTGCCCTTCCCCGGTAAAGGCGAGGGAGCCGAACAGCGTCACGCGGAACGCGTCCGCGTCAGGATATCTGCTTTTGAATACCTGCGCGGCGTTGTAGGGACCGACCGTATGTGAACTGGAAGGCCCGTTGCCGATCTTGTATACGCTTTTGATCGTTTTCATTTTCTATTCTCGCTTTCGCTGTAAGAATGGCTCAGAACGGCAGCTGTTTGCCCTGCTTTTTCCATTCGTGGAACTCCGCGGTAGCGGTGAACACCACGTCGCCGGAGGAGTTGAGCGCCGTTTCGAGGGAATCCTGTATTACGCTCACAATGAAGCCTACGCCAACCAGCTGCATGGCTATGTCGTTGGAGATGCCAAACAGCGAGCAGCCCAGCGGCACCAGCAGCAGGGAGCCGCCTGCTACGCCGGAAGTGCCGCACGCGGAGAACGTGGCCACTATGCTCAGGAATATCGCCATGGGCAGGGTGACGTGTACGCCGGTAGTGAACGCGGCCGCCAGAGAGAAGATGGTTATCGTCACCGCCGCGCCGTCCATGTTAATGGTGGAGCCCAGCGGTATGGACACGGAATACAGGTCTTCATCCAATCCCAGCTGCTTGCACAGTTCCATATTCACGGGTATGTTCGCCGCCGAGCTGCGGGTGAAGAACGCCGTGGTCCCGCTCGCTTTTATGCAGCGGAATATCAGCGGGTAGGGATTGTGCCGCAGCATGCTGCCCACGATTATCGGGTTTATTATAAGCGCCACGATGAGCATCGTACCAACCAGCAGCAGTACCAGCTGACCGTAGGTGGCGAAAATGCTCAGGCCGCTTTCAGATACCGCGGTGAAGACCAGACCCAGTATGCCGAACGGGGCGCAGGCTATGATCCAGTGCACGACCTTGGAAAACGCACCCGCAAAATCTTCCAGCGCCGCTTTGGTGCCGGGGGAAGCCAGTTTGAGCGCCAGGCCTATGATCACGGCCCAGAACAGTATGCCGATGTAATTGGCGTTTGCCAGGGCGTCGACAGGGTTCACGACTATGCTCTTAAGAAGGTTGAGCACCACGCCCGTCATGCCTTCCGGCGCAGTGTATTCCGCCGCTTCCTTCGCAGCTTCTGCCACTTCCTCGCCTTCGAGCGGTATCTTGAGAGGGAAGAGGAAGCTTGTGAACACGGATACGATCGCCGCGCAGAGAGTGCTCAGCAGGTACAGTACTATAACCTTGCTGAATTTCTTGGCGTTCCCGCCTTTCGCGTTAGCCAGCGAAGACGCAACCAGCACGAATACAAGTATGGGAGCTATGGCCTTCAGGGCGTTCACGAACAAGGTGCCGGGTATGCCTATCCACGATACTTTGGGACATATGAAACCCAGCGCCGCGCCTATCACAAGGCCGATCAATATGCGCAGGATCAGACTAAGGGAGTTCCATTTTCTGATAATACTCATTGCCATCCTTCCTTTCGCTTCGTGTACCGCTGAACATCGCTGCGTGTTTTGACATACTTAGCATATATTCTTTACAAGGCACGGTTTTTCCTGCCTGCGTTCTGCATACACGGCATAATTATATACTGACAGGCGGACTTGCTCCCGTTCCTGTCCGATGGAATAGCCAAATATCCGCGGCGGAGCCGAGCAGCTGACAGAAAAGAGAGGGTCAGACCCTCTCGATTTATTGGCTGTGATTCAGGACGCCGAGGCGCCAAAGGCGTCCAGCATGACCTTGTTAAGCAGATCCATGGCATCGTCGCCGGGGACATATTCACTGCCCATGGCTTCGTCCGGCCTGCCGACGCCGGCGAGCTTTGCGCTGTAGTAGGGGTGGAAGCGCAGCAGCTTGCAGCCGCCCGCGCCGATTTCACGCGCAAGGGCGCCCAGCTTTTTGGCGTGTTCGGGAAGCGCGTTCACGCCCTCGATTATTATGCCCCTCACGCATACGTCCGCTCCGGCGGCGCAGGCGTTTTTCAGGTTGTCCAGTATGGGATGCAGGGGGAAGCCGGTGTTTCGCAGGTGACGTTCGGGGTCGGTATCCTTTACGTCCCACAGAAAGTGATCTACCCGCGGCAGCAGCTTTTCCAGCAGTGCAGGAGGGAAAGCGCCGCAGGTCTCTAGGGCGGTATCGATCTTTCGCCCTTTCAGCTCGTCCAGCAGCGCCAGCATGAACTCCGGCTGAAAAGTTGGCTCCCCGCCGCTCAGGGTCACGCCGCCCGTTTCGCCGAAAAACGGCAGGTCCCGGGCCAAACGATCGGCCAGAAGCGCGCTGTCCCATTCTTTGCCGCAGGCTTCCAGCGCGCCGGAAGGGCAGACGCGGACGCAGTTAAGACAAAACGTGCAGCGAGCGCTGTCGAAGCGCGGGCCTTCCATACGGTGGCAGCCCTGCGGGCATGCTCTTTCGCACGCTCCGCAGCCCACGCACTTGTCCGGGTGCAGCATCGGCTGCGGGCGGGGCGACTGGGTCTCGGGGTTGTGACACCAGCGGCAGCGCAGGGGACAGCCCTTGAAAAACACCGTGGTGCGCAGGCCGGGCCCGTCGTGCAGGCACAGGCGCTGGATGTTGGTGACGATCCCCCGCATTATACCTTCTCCATGGCAGTGCGCTCAATTATCATGCGCTGCCAGTTTTCGTCCAGCGTGACGAACCGTGCCGACCAGCCGGAAATGCGTACAGCCAGCGTAGGGTACTTTTCGGGGTGCAGCTGCGCGTCGCGCAGTTCCGAATTGTCTATTACGTCAATCTGCATGAAGAAGCCTCCCAGCTCGAGGAAGCCGCGTATCAGCGACTGGATACCGGCAAGCCCTTCCTCACCTCGGGCGCAGGAGGGCTCAAGCTTTATGTCCAGCGCGGTGCCGCAGGTCAGGCGGGACAGGTCCACCGAGCAGTGGGAGCGGATTATGGCCGTGGCGGATTCCCGGTCGGTTCCCGGCGCGGGATTAAGGTTCCCGGAGAGGATCTCGCCGCGCTTTTTTCCCTGGGCGTGGGCGCCGCGGCAATCCTTCCAGTCTATCTGCCGGCCGAAAGTTGAGATCCCCGGGGGACGGAGGATGCCATTGCGCTCATGCACGGCGCGGGCGAGCTCTATGAAATGCCGCACCAGCCGGCCGCAGAGCAGGTCCGCCTCCCGGGAATCGTTGCCGAAATACCCGTCCATGGCGGCGATCCTGCGGCGCAGGGGTTCCTGACCCTCCCAGTCGCTGCGCAGTATGTTTACAAATTCGTTCAGAGGCATCAGGTGCTGCTCGTATACTGCGCGGCGGATGGCCAGAAGCGCGTTGGCGGTATCGGGAAGCCCGCCGTAATGGGGCGAGAGCACGTTGTAAACGGGGCCGCCGTTAAAATAATCCCGGGCTTTTTCGATGCAGCCTTCTTCCAGCAGGGCAAAAACGGAAGAGGGATGATCGTCGTCGAACTGATCGTCGGCGAGGGCGTGGAAGCGCTCCATATCCCTGTCCATCGCGGCGAAGTAAGCGTTGAGCAGGCTGTCGAAATCGGGATAGTCCACTTTTTCGGAGTCAAACAGGTGCAGCACGTCCCGCTGGAGCAGGATATATGCGTCCATGGGTTTGTAGCCGAAGCGGGTCTTGCCGGGGATCTGCACTTCCCAGCAGCCGTCGTTGGCGAACTCGGCGGCTTCCTCGTGGGAATAGTGGTATTCCTCGAGGCTGCGCATGACCAATTCCTCGTTGTATACGGAGCACACGCCGCTGCCGTGCCGCATGACGCGCGCCACCAGCTCAAACAGCCACTTGGGGGAATTCTTACGCATGCGTACCGCGATGGGATAATCGCCTATGGGCAGTTCCTCGACGACCTCCAGTATCAGCCGGGTGACCGTGCCCGCGGTCTCGTGCCCCCCGGCGTCCAGGCCGGCCAGCACGATGTTCTGGTAATGCTGGCCGTCGCCGCTGCCGCATACGTCCAGCGTGACCCATTCGCAGCCTTTTATGAAAAAGTGCGCCAGCAGCTCCCGTGCCTCGTCTTCGGTTATCGCGCCGCGCGCCAGATCTGCCTGGTAAAGGCCTTCCAGCATACGGTCGACCTTGCCTATACCGGGCCAATAACCCAGCAGGCGGCAGAAAGCGAACGTGAACCACAGGCTCTGCAGCCCCTCACGGAAAGTGCGGGCAGGTTTAAAAGGCACGTTTTTAAGCCCTTCACGTTCCGCTTCGTCCTCAATGGCTGCCATATAACGCCCGTGCCATACCCGCATCGAGGCTATGGTGTTCAGCAGAGATGAAAGGAACTCTTTTTCCTCATCCGTGCAGGACTGCTGCTGCCTTGCGCGGATACGGGTCTCGTAGCTGTCTATGCCTTCCCGCAGCACCCGGTCAAAGCCCAGGGTGGTATGGCTGCCGCCGCCGATTATCCACTCGCCGTCCTCGTTGAACACGGGCAGCATGTGCCGTGACGCCGCCTTGAGCGTGGCGCTGCCCGCCAGCATCTCACCGGGGATGACCCGTATGGGCGCTTCACGGACTATCATGGATACCAGCAGGTCGTAGAGCCGGTACCGGCTCAGTCCCTTATACTCTTCGCGCTTCAGGACAAGATGGTCGGTCTCCTTTATCTCCTGCCCGTATTTCCCGTTCAGAGAATCGAACGCGAATCGGCGCGTCTCCTCGCTCAGGCGGACCGGCCGCTGGCAGGAGGCGCTTCTGAACACTATCATTCCGTTCCTCCCGGATGGCTTTTGCATCCCATCACTGTCTAAATATCGTGTCCGGTTACTGTTCTACCATAAGCCGCGGGATTTGTCAACGGTGCCCGAAGCTGCCGGCAAGGTTTTTGCCTTTTGCCGCTTTCTGCATGAAACAAAGACCGGAACTGCCGTGACAGTTCCGGTCTTGCCATCCGAACCTTTATGGAGCTTTCATTTTGGACTGTTGTTCGGGACATTCAGTTTATATAGGGCATTTGCGGACTTATGCGCTGCCATTGGCTCAGTCCGCGTAGGGGACATACGCGAATACCTGTGATTCGGGCTTCCAGTCCACATAGAAGCCCCAGCCGGACAAGTCGTCCGGGGAGATCTCAAGTGTGCCGCGGATGCCTTTGTCCGTCACGAAATCCGCGGTCTGTTTGTCCGACGCGGTGACCATCAGCCGCGTGCCCGCGGGAAGCTCGGCAGCCGAGCCGTCCGGCGCTGTGTAGCGCACTTTCGCGATCGTGACCAGACCCAGGTACTCCCACAGCTCGCTGTCCATTTCTATCTCTTCGCGCACCCATTTCCCGTCATCCGCGAACTCAAACACGCCGGTGTCAGCCAGCGTGAACGCTCTTTTGCCGAACCAGGTGCCGAGTATGTCCTGGCTCCCGGACAGCGTCAGCGTGTTGCCCTCTATGGCCGATATCTCACCGTAGCCGTGCTTGTCATAACCCCGGTTGTAGTTGACACGGGAACAGTCAGCGAACATCGCGGGCTCGATCCTGCCGTTGAACAGGTGCAGGCAGTATGTTATATAGTCGCTGGAAGCCTGGTCGCCGCTGATAAGGAACTCAGCGCGGCCGTCCCCGTCCATGTCCGCGGCGTATGCGCAGGTAGTATACTCATACTCCGGCTCAAAGGTCAGCATGCTTCCGGACGAAGTCGCCACGATGACTACGCACCGCACGCTGTACTCGTCTACGGGCATGTCCTTCCAGTAGACCTTTTCTGTCACGCCGTCGCCGTCGAGGTCCAGATCGACGAAAGTGTTTTCGGGGATCATCGTCGGCTGGAGCACGGGCTTTGAACCGGTGTTTTCCTCGGCCGAAGCGGCTGCGCACAGCATTATGGCCGCGAGCAGCAGTGCCATCAGTTTTCTTGCTATCATGTTTGTTGCCTCCATTTGCCTGATCAAGTCACGGTATTTGACGAATGGCGCGGCGTGCGTGTTCCCTAAGATGCAAGCGCTCAGATCTCGTTGACGCCCCAGTGCCTGCCGGTGATCTTGAGAAGGCTCAGCGTAAACCTGACGCTCAGCGAAAGGATGTTGGCGGCGTAGATGCCCTTATATCCCATACCCAGCCTGACCGCAAGCAGATAGGTGAGGGGCAGCCTAATCAGCCAGACGCAGATCAGTATTACAGCCATGGTGAACCTGATCTCGCCGCCCACTCGCGCCGTAGGCTCGCACACGTTGACGCCTACCGCCACTATGCAGTAAGGGAACAGTATCCACATGAAAGCGGCGGAGTCTTCTATTATCCTGGGAGTTTCCGCGAACAGCGACGCGCTGAAACCCGAAAACGCCACGGCCGGCACGCACAGCGCCATGGACACCGCCTCGCATACAAGCAGTATCCTTAGGCCTGTACGGCGCGCTCCGGCTATGTCTCCGGCCCCGGCTTTATGCCCCACGAGGGTGGTGGCGGCAACGGAGCCTATGCCCTGGGTGATGCCGGTCAGTATCAGCACCGAGTTTAGCACGCTGACGACGCTGGCTTCGTTTCTGCCTATGCTGACCAGTATCGAATTGACTATTACGTAAGCCAGCTGCACGCTCATGGAGCCTATTATCTCGGGGAAACCCACGCGGAATATATGCTTGACCTCGCCCAGCTCGGGCTTGCAGATGCGTGCCTTGTTTACGCAGAATCCCCGCTGATTCTTTATGACCGAGTGCAGAAGGAAGGCCGCGCTGACGTAGCGGGCGATGACCGTAGCCAGCGCCGCGCCGCTTATGTCAAGACTCAATACGGAGGTGAACAGCCATACGCAGAACAAAAGCACGGCGTTTGTGAGTATGTTGCTGAACAGCACCTGCCGTGAATTGCCCGCGGCTCTAAGCATGCTTGCGGCGGAGTTGGATATGATGACCGGAGGCACACTGAGCAGTATGAGGCGGTAGTATTTCATGCCCTCTTTGAAAAAATCGGCTTCCGCGTTGGGCATGAGCAGTTTCATTACGGGGGAAGAAGTGGCCAGCAGCAGTAAGGTGAACAGTATGCCGGAGAACAGCGCCATGAAAATGGTCGCTTCCGCGGTGCGGGACGCCTTTGCGCTGTCGCCGCGCCCCGTGTACCGCGCGACGATCACCGCCGAGCCAGTGCTTAGCATGGCGAACGCCGCGAATATAAGGTTCATCGCCTGGTTGGCTACGGAGGAAGCCGCCAGCGCGCCGGGGCTTATGGCGCCCGTGACCGCGGAATAAAACAAACTCACGCCCGCGGTAAACACATTTTCTGCGACCACGGGCAAGATAAAGTTCATTCTGTCATTCTGCATGTTCCGGCGCATCATGTTAAGGACGCTCACGTTTTCGGATCCGGGATCCCGGCGGGTGATTCAGTATATTATGTTACAGGGACGCTTTGAAGGAGGAAGTCAGGGCTTCCAGTATTCGTCTATGCATTCGCGGGTGAGCTCCACATACCTGCGGCCGCGTTCGAAGTCCCCGAATATCGTGCCGACCTCCCTTTGGGCGACTTCCAGCAGGCATCCGCTCGCGGATTCGAACACGCCTTTGAAGTAACGCCTGAGGGCATCCTCGTCCATGGGGCCGGGCTCGGTGACATACTCCGCGCGGGGCTTGGAATAATACACCACGTTGCTGCCGCGCAGGTATTCGCCCACCAGAGCTTCGTTGTTGAAGGGCGATACCGACAGTTTGCGCAGGTTTTTCCATTTGGACAGATAATCAGGCCAGATGGCGTCCACCCGCTCGCAGCAGCCGTACGACAGCAGCCCAAAACGCCTGACCAGCCGGTCCTGGTAGGGGAAAACGAACTCCCCGAAAGTCCTGGGAGCGACCGCGGTGGTCTCCTGAGATTCCAGAAAGCCCCAGACGTCCGTGGTGCGCACGGCTCTGTCACTGGGAAGCTCGGAGTTGAAAGCAAAGCTTTCCTGGGCGACGGGGCTGATGGCATGGGTGGGCAGCAGCAGGCCGTGCGTTTCGAGGTAATCGTAATACTTCTCGTACAGCGACGTCGCCATGTCCATCACCTCGTGGAGCGCGTCGGGGCAGTCGTACATCGAGACGTAGTAATTCTCCATGCCCATAAGGTGGACCAGAGGATTGGTTATCGCGCCGGTAAGGCTCGGGAGCACGAGCCTGGGCGGCAGGATGTCGCCGAATATTTCGGCAGCCTGCCTGATCCGGAGATCGGTATCTTCCTCGTCCACTTCAAAACTTCCGCCGCGCAGCTCGTCCAACTGTGCCTCGAGATCGTCTATTACCGGCTCGATATGGAAGCCCTTGCCCGTAGCCGAACGCGTGAGTTTGGGCTGGACACCGAACAGCCTGAAGCGCACGGTGCGGCTCAGGTCGTAAGTGGGTGAGATGGGCGTGTCGTCGTCAAACAGCTCGCGCCCGACCATGGTATCCAGCAGCCTGGTCTCTATCGCACGGGCGGACTCAGACTCGCACTCGAGCCTTGAATAAATGACCTCATCCCTGAAATTGGAAAACAGCAGCCTTACCGTGGGCGTTTCGCGGCGCCCTTCGGCCAGTGCCTGCCATTTTTTGAGTATATCGGCGTTTTTCGCGTCGGCAGCGTACTCAAGCTGCTTTCCTGCGAGCGCCCTCAGCCTTTGCCTGTCTTTATTCGGAATAGTCTGATACATGATTCACACCTGCCGTTCTTTTGCATTGTAACACAATACGGCGGGGTTGTCCATAATCATCTCCGCAAAACGCGTGATGATACTCGTGTGTACGGGTTTATTCTGTTTTTAAGGTTGCGGCTGTCAGAGAAAAATGATATTATAGTCCCGAAGGATGTTTGTCCGTTCGTCCTGCGCGGCGCGGGGCAATAAGCGGGAGGGTCTGTGATACTTATGAAAACGACAGAGATAAGAGCTTACCGTGAAAGAATAGTGATCAGCTTTGAAGGCGCGTCTGAAGGCCAGAACGTGCTCGTACGGGTGCGTGTGCCGTTGGTATGCGGCACAGACGACCCGGCATCTGCGTACGGGCGTGTCGTTTACGAAACCCGATGCGCTGTGTCGGGCAGCCGGGTGACCGTGCCGCGTTACGCCGGCAAGACCGATCTGCTGGTGTACCGTTTTGAATGCGGCTGCGAAGGGGTATGCTACGTGACGGAAGTGGAACCGGAGGTCTCCGCTTTTCACGATCCCTATCCCGTAAGGTCCATGAAAGCCATAAACTGCCACGCGCTCGACGAGGACCTGGACGAGCTGGGTTTTGCCCAGACGAGCATAGGGTGGAACCAGGCGCTGGTGATGGTCTTCGAGGACTGCCCGGACGCCATACCGTATGAATACGACGGCGAGACGTACTATTTTAACCGCTCTGTAGTCGAGAAGACCGACGCGCAGATGCAGCGCGTGTGGAAGCGGGGCATAACCGCGGTGCAGCGGCATGTCAACGGGTCTTTCCTCGTAGGCGAGAGGGCGGACCAGCGCATTGTGGACATTGTGCAGCATCCGGGCTATGACTATGACTTCCCGGCAGCATATATGAGCGCTTACAACCTGCGCACGGAAGCGGGCTTCAAATACTTCTGCGCGTATATAGACCACATGCTGGCGCGCTATTGCCGCCCCGACCATAAATACGGGTGGATGACCGCTTTCGAGACGGGCAATGAAGTGACCAGCCAGTACATTTGGAACAACGCCGGTGAGATGACCTGCGCCGAGTACATGCATGAGTATACCGAGATCATGCGCATCAGCTGGCTGCTCGCCATGAAATACTGGAGCAACTTCAGGGTGTTCACCTCATTTGACCAGTATTTTAACGGCCGCCACGTGCCTTCCGAGCCGAAACGCTTTTACGGAATGAAAGAGTCCATCGACGAGATACAGAAAAACTGCGACAGGGACGGCAACTTCCCGTGGAACGTGGCGTTCCATCCGTACCCCGAGAACCTTTCCTATCCCGATTTCTGGAACGACCGCGAGCCGAACTGGACATTCGAAACGCGGCGCATCACGTTCAAGAACCTCGAAGTGATGCCCGCGTACCTGAAGCAGGAGCGCCTTTTGTACAAGGGCGAGCAGCGGCACATCATTCTGCCCGAGCAGGGCTTCAATTCACGCACGGACGCGCCGTATACGCTCCTGCAGGGCAAGTACGGGTACGTGCTTGCCTATCAGAAAATGAAAAAACTGGGCACCATAGACATGTTCCTGCACCACAACTATGTGGACGGGCCCTGGGAGTTCGGTCTGAACCTGGGCATCAGATACTGTGACGGCTATGACGCGAACGGCCATGAGATCATCGCCGCGCGCAAACCCATCTGCGAGGCGATAGCGGCTATGGATACGGAGCGCGAGGAGGAAATGGTGGCCGAAGCCCGCGCGTACATAGGCGCGGAGATATACGATTACATGATGGATCCGCCCGAGGTGCTCGAGAAAGTGGACCATTCGGAAGACGGCCTGAGCATCCCGGGCCAGGGCAACCGGAAGTCTGCCAAAAAAGCAAAGGCAGAGGGAACAAAAGCGAATTTCGACACCTGACCGCGCATGACGGCGGCGGTATACGCACATAACGAAAGAGGTATTTGAGGCATGGGAGCGGAAAAGCCGGCAGGAAGAAAAGGCATCATGCTTTATACGGTCTGCATCTACACGGGCATGTGGGTGCTGGCGAGCGTACACGCGGCGATAGGTGCGCTGCAGACGGAAGTTATCGACTATTTCTCGCTGCGCGACTCCGTCAAAGGCCTGCCGTCCAGCGTGGTGTCGGGCTTTTCCATCGTAGCCTTCCTGTGCGTGCTTTTTACCGCGGGGATGTTCCGCAAATCGCGCATATTGGCGCTGGGCCTGGGTATCGGCGCCGCCGCGCTGTGCCTGATCATCATACCTGCGCCGTTTTCCGTGTTCATCGCGCTTCTGTGCGTTGTGGGCCTTTCGACAGGGGTGATTGACTCGCTTTCGTCTGCCGTGATATCCGAGCTCTATCCCGGCAAAGGCAGCACCATGTGCCTGCTGCACGCCACTTACGGCTGCGCGGGTCTGGCGATGCCGTTCCTGTTCAAGTGGGCGCTGGATTCGGGCGATCTGAGCTGGCGGGCGGCGTACCTTATCATAGGCCTGTTCATGGCGGCGCTGTTTGCGGCCGAGATCTCAGTATCGCGCCGCTTTTCCCCGGTGATCGAGCCCCGGGTAAAAGCGCGCAAAAGCGTAACGCTGCGCGCCTTGCTCAGGGTGATGTCGGATAAACGGCTGCTCCCCATATACGTAAGCGCGTTTCTGGGCGGCGTGTATCTGAACACCATGCTGGTGTGGACGCCGCGCTTTATAGAGTTCGGGCACGGCGGAGCCCGGTACCTGAGCTGGGTGCTGGCCTGCGTTTACCTCGCCATTACCGCGGCAAGGCTGGCCATGTCGGCGCTTAAGCCGGACATGCTTCGGTTTTTGAAATGCGGCATGCCCGTGTCCGCCGCCGCGCTGGTGGGCGCTATCCTTGTGAAGTCGCCCGTTATCGCCCTGGCACTGCTGTTCGTGAGCGTCTTTTTCGACAGCCCCGTGATACCGTTCCACCTGACGATAGCCGGGGGGATAATGCCGGAGGACAGGTTTGTGGTGACCGTAAGCCTGATGTTCACCATGATGCTCGGGCAGACGGTGGCTTCCCCGCTGATAGGGAAAGCGGAAAGCCTGTGGGGGATCAACAATGCCATGTATATCGCCGCCGCGGCGATGCTGGGCGCCTGGCTTGCCGCGCTCATGATCCGAAAAAACACGGACAACACGTAAACGATCAGTATTCTTGCAATAAGGAGCCGAAGACCGGCCGCGCCGGGAAACGTCCGGCGTTATCGGGACAGGGAGGAAAAATGAACACACCGGTACCAAGCGGTGAATACGCCGTCGGGACCTTCACTTACACGGTCTGGAACGACCGCCCGGAGGCGCTGTATCCTTCAAGGATGCGCAGCGTGGCATCGAGGGTGTATTACCCCGTGCCGAAAGACCGCGTGAACGGCTGCGCCAGGGCGAAATGCATGTCGAGAAACATGGCGGCAGGCATCCGGAAGTCGTTCAGGATACCGCTGAATTATGACAAAATGGAAGCGGCGGGCGAAAACACGTCGCAGTGCTATGAGGACGCGCCGAGGCCCGACGGTGAGAAGTACCCGCTGATCATGTTCAACCACGGTATGATGTCGTACAGGGAGGGCAATTCTTTTCTGTGCATCGAGCTTGCCTCCCACGGGTATGTGGTGATCTCGGTCGCGCATGCCCTGGACGGCATATGCACCGAGTTTGACGACGGCTCGTTCGTTCTTTATGACAGAAGCATCACGAAAAAGCTGTACCAGCCGTTTATAGGCGGGATGGTGGCGGCATTGAGATTTACCAGGTCCAAAGGCACGGCAGAGGAGCTGGCGGAAAAGTTTGATGTATTGCAGGATAAATACTGCGGCTTTATGCAGAGCAGGCTGGAAGAGTGGGTCAAGGACACGCAGGCGTCCCTGAAGTACGCGAAGGAACACCTGTCCGGCATGATCGACTTTGAAAAAGGCATAGGCGCCGCGGGGCATTCGTTCGGGGGCGATACGGCATATAAACTGTGCGCAGACGATCCCGAATACGTTTGCGGAGTGAACATAGACGGCGCGCCGTTCGGGAACCGCAGGGATACCGTTCAGAAGCGGCCGTTCATGCAGATAAGCTGCCGGGCAAATGAGAAGGTCGCCGCGGGCATTTATCTTAAGCATGAACAGCCGGTCTGGAAGGTGCTGTTCCGAGATATGAACCATGTGGGGTTTTCGGATATGAAGCACAGGATACGCTTTGCCTCGATGACGGGCAAACTGGCGCCTGACGTGATGCATGAAAACCTCTGCAAGTGCCACCTGGAGTTCTTTGACGCGTACCTTAAGCGCGTCAAAGGCGAGCCAGATATCAAAAGCAGCGACGTGATAACAGTGACCCGATTCGAAAGCGATATGTAAGGACCCGTAAAACGGATGAAGGTGAAAGGAGTTTTTCTCGATGAAGACGTACAATGTGCCCGGGCACGCGCCGAGTTTTCTGCCTGACGGGCATGAGTTCAGGCTCGTGTGGTCTGACGAATTTGACGGAAACGGGATCGACGGCGGCAAATGGGATTACCGCCTGTGCATGATGGGGAAACGCCACCCTTCATGGACGGACAAAGGCGTGAAAGTGAAGGACGGCTGTGCCGAGTTCTCCATATTTGAGGAAAACGGCGAGGTGGTCTGCTCGCAGCTGCAGACGGGGTACAATTTTATGGATCAGCCGCCGGAGAAGACCATTTTCCTGACCGACCATCTGCAGTGGCAGATCGGAAAACTGCAAAAAAGCAAGTTCCTGCATCTTTACGGGTATTACGAGTGCCGCTGCCGGCTGCAGCAGAAACCCGGCTGGTGGAGCGCTTTCTGGATGCAGTCGCCGATAATAGGCGCTTCGCTGGACCCGAAAAAGACCGGCGCCGAGATAGACATCATGGAGTGCTTCAAGCCCAACGTCATAGTGCCCCATAACGTGTTCACGGGCGGCTACGGACTGGATATGGAGCGCCGCTCCGTGGGAGGGCTGAGCTTTGATTCCCCGGCGGACGAGTTCCACACGTTCGGGCTGCTCTGGCTCCCGGACAGATACGTGTTCTACATTGACGGGAAAGAGGACGGCACCATCACCGAAAACGTATCCGGCACCGAAGAATTCATACTGATCTCCACGGAGACCAGCGGGTACCGGAACAAGGACCACAAACCCACCGCGGAAGCTGTTTCTGCCGCGAAAACGGGGGACACCTTCCTGGTGGACCATGTAAGGGTGTTCGATATCGTATGATCCCGCCCCGCGGCGTGTCTTCGCACGCGGCCAAAGCGCAGGCATTATAGGCACTTTTAACGTGATTACGGACGTGTGGGAAAGACTTTCGTACGGCGGAATTATTTCCCGAAAGGATGAGATTCATTTGGACGATCTGGAGATCAGGAATCAAAAGATAATCGGTGCCGTTCTGCAAAAAGAGAAGATGCTCTGCCCGGGAGCGGTGGCGCTGATAGGCATATACGGCTCGTTTCAGACGGGTGATGTACATCCCCTGTCAGACCTGGACCTGCTTATACTCATCAACGACGACCGGGGATGGCAGCTGGGGACTGCTTTCATACAGGACGACCTGGGCGTGGGGCACGACATCTACTGCACTTCCTGGGAAGACCTGCGGAGGGATGCCGAGTATGATCATCCGCACATCTCCAAGCTTATGGATTCCCGCATAGTTTACTGCTCGGATGAAAAACACATGCGGGAACTGGAAATGCTGCGTGACAAGGCTCTTCAGAAAATGGCGGGACCGTTCTGCGAAGCGGACTGCCGGAGGGCGGAAAGGGAACTGAAAGAGGCGAAGTGCTTTTTCTCGGACGCCGTAGCTGCAGAGGGCCTGGACGATGTACGCAGGTGCGCCGGAGGTGCCATTTACTATGCGGAGAACGCGCTGGCCCTGCTGAATAAAACGTACTTCCGCAAAGGCGTGAAGCGGCGTTATGAGGAGCTCAACGCGATGGAGAAGCGTCCGGAAGACATCTGCGGGCTGATAGAAGGCGTTCTGACGGCTGATACTGCCCAATGCGTGAAAGAGCGCCTTGCGCTGCTCATGAAAGAGCTGACAGACTGCTTCCGGAAGGCAGAGCAGGGAATAGAGACGGAGAAAAAGCCCGCCGGCTCACAGACGCTGTCCGGGACTTATGAAGAGATGTTCTCGAACTGGCACGGCAAAATGGCAGTGGCGGCTGAAAACGGCGACAGGCATCTGGCGTTCATGAGCCTGGAAAGCCTGAACGAGATGCTGGCTGATATATGCGATGATGTCGACATCGGTCATTACGGTGCGCTTTCCGCATATGACCCAAAGGACCTGCGCAAGACGGTGGAAGGATTTGACGCGGTACTTGACGGGTATCTCCGAGAGTACGAAAAAGCGGGCGTGAAAGTGAACCGGTATCCGGACATAGATTCGTTTATCGCCGCGTACCTGAACACCGGCAAGCCGTGACGTAGAACGGCGGGCATAATGACCCCTGATGTGACGCACAGATCAGCCCGGAGAGCAGAGAGTTTATCATGATCGAAGTAAGACCTGAAGGAAAGAATACTTCGGATATCGTGACCCGAAACAAAGGGCTTATTCTGGAATACCTGAAAAACGGAGAATGCGCGCCCGGTGACGGCTGTGAAACGGACGGACGCGCAAACGGAGGATCGTGGCTGAACGATGGGGTGTATGTCTGGTCATCGGATATGATCAGCCGTTTCGAGCAAAACGGTCAGGCTTTGCCGGACGCATTTATAAGGCACGTGCTGATGCGGATAAAACGCATGCAGCGCCGGCGCTGCCTTGACGCGCGCAGGAGCCTGACTGCCGCTGAGCGCGCGCGTTTCAGCGAGCGTATATGCCAAAACATCCTGAAACTGGACGAGGCGCGCAGCGCGAAGGTGATACTGTCTTATGCCGCCACGCCTGACGAAGTCGACCTCGACCAGTTCAATTCCCGGGCGGAAGCGGAGGGCAAACTTGTCGCTTATCCGTATGTGCTGGAAGACGGCGGCATGGAAGCTGCGGTGCCGCGGGACAGTCAGGCGTGGGAAACGGGCAGATTCGGTATCCGGACCCCTGCAGCGGCGAAATCGGAGTTCATTCCGCCGGAAATGATCGATCTGGTGATCGTACCGTGCGCGGGCTTTGACGCGGAAGGCGGACGGCTGGGCCGCGGAGGCGGCTACTATGACAGATTCCTTCCGCGCTGCCCTAAAGCAGACTGCGTGGCGGTCGCCTTCGAGGCGCAGAAACTTGAACGCGTGGCGCGGGATGAAAACGATCATACGGTCGGCGCGATCGTTACCGAACTGGACTGCTACCGAAGCGGGGCGGAGTGACGCAGCCGGTGGTCCATCGGGATTCCACCCTTGTCTTGACCGGGCCTGAAACTCCGGGCTTTATCGATCAGTGAGGATATACAAATGCGGGCGGGAATACAGATCTCAAGCTTCAAACCTCTCATGACGGACCTGGGCGGTTTAAAAAGGGTGCTTGGCTTTATGCGGGATATCGGCTGCCAATACACGCAGCTGCAGTGGATAGACAGGCACATCCCGACCAGGGATATCGCCGCGGCGCTTAAAGAGTATGGCGTAAATGCGCTGGGGACACAGGACAAGTCTTATGCGGTGTTTGACGACGCGGAATACCATCTTGAGCTCTGCCGCCTTACGGGAGCCCGCAGCATCTGCGTGAGCGGTGCGGAAGAAACCGGAATGGAAGCGTTTGCGCGGGGGCTCGACGCGCTGTACGAAAAAACCTGCAGTGCGGGATGCACCCTTTCGTTCCATCCCACGAAGCGTGATTTTGATACGGCGCTTGAATACATAATGCGGCGCTATGGATACATGCGTCTCACGCTCGATCTGTGTCAGGCACACGACGCGGGTGCTTCAGCTGCTGATATCATCGGCAAATACGGCGGGCGGATAGATATGGTCCATTTTAAGGACAGGTATCCAAACGGCGATCTGTGTCCCGTGGGGCAGGGCGTAATAGACTTTACGAGCGCCGCGGAGGCGTGTGCGAAGGCGGGCGTCAAATACCTGCTGGCGGAACAGGAGCGCTGGCAGGATGCCTTCAGTGAACTGAAACAAGGCTTCGGATACACCAAAAGCCTTGCCGAAAAAACGTGACTGCTTCTTGCGTGAAGCACATACAGGCGCGAGAACGCTGACGGGGCCTGCGGAACTGAAAAAGTGTGTTCTATAAGATGTTTATAAGAATAAATGCCGGCCGGGAGGCTAAGTGCGCTGCACTTCTTCCAGCCGGTATTTCTTTAGCAGCAGCATGGTGACCGCGGGGACGATTATCTGGAATGCGGCCCACGCCAGCACCAGCGCCTGCACATTGCAGAAATGGAAGCCGAGCACGTTCCGATCCAGACCGGGATTGTACTTTATGAACGCGGTGCCGAGAGATACCCCCAGGAAAGCCCCCAGGTTGGAAGTTATGGCGTTGAAAGAAATGTAGTTGCTCTGATTTTCCCTTGGAGCATTCAGGAAAGGTATGTTCTGCGCGGCTACGTTGGCGGTGGCGCCCATCCAGTGCTGCGTAAGGCGCACGACGGGCAGGAGGATCCACACGTTGGACGCGTTCACACAGGCGTAGGCTATAGTTGTGGGGAATTGGATGAATGTATACAGCGCGAATGCCCTGTACCAGCCCAAACGCCTTATGGTATTTGTGGAAGAACGGGCGAATATGGTCATGAACACGGGATACATGAAGTTGATGAGCTGCACGAAAGTAAAGGTCACATGGGCCTGGTCCAGCAGGTAGGCGGACAAGGCGCCGGATGATACGTTCTGGCCCATGCAGTATATGAACATGATCACCATCGTCATGCGGAATTTCGGGTGTTTGAGAGGCTTGGTGACTATGTCAGTGAAGCGGGGCTTGTTGGTCTGGGGGTATGGGAATTCCCTGGGCAGGGCCAGAAGAATGGCCTCGGTGATGCCCAAAGCGTAGGCTATGTAGCGCAGTGCCACCACCACGGTATACTCGTGGGGAGAGCCGGAAAAACTGTCCGCTATGAAGGCGCTTACCACGCCCAGACCCAGGCCGAAAAAGTAGGCGATGCGGGTAGAACTGGCGAAATACCCCGCGCGCAAGTCGCCGGGTATGAAATTCAGGTGCCATACGGTATAACCGCAGCCGCACATGGCGTTTACTATGTTTGCGGTGAATAAAAGCACGACGAAGGCCGTGACCCTTGCGGAAGGGTCACGGAATATCTCTGGCACGAGAGTAATGCACAGGAGATTGAGCGTGTAATAGGTGATACGGCCTGCCATGAGCAGGTAGCGCCTACGCGGAAAACTCTCGAGTATAAACGGAGAAAACACGGCGATCACGTTGGACAACAGGGGGATGGCGGTGATGATGCCTATGTTCACCAGATTGATGCCGTTGTGCAGCAGAAAACTGGTGTAAAACAGCGAGCCGGTCATCCAGGCAATGACATTCTGCGCAACGACGCTGAAGAGCATGGTGCAGCGGCCCTTGCCCATATCGTCGCCAAAATTATACAGCGCGCGCAGGCCCAGATCTCTTCGTGTCAGGCGCATACCGACCGTCCCTTTCTGCCATTGTAGGATAATTATACCACAACAGGCGCGATAAAGGAACAGATTAGCGGCGAACATGGCGGCCTCCGGACTGTACGCGCCGCAGATATTTCGCGCGCCATCCCGCTTTTGTTTTATCTATTCATTGTATTATTTTCGTTATGATGGTATAATATGCACCGGTAGCGTGTTATTGGGGACGGTATAGGTCATCGTCCGGGTTTACTCTTGGCCGCAACGGCCTTTGTCGGAGGCAAACCGTGAAACTGAAAGCTGTAACAAACGCCATACTGGTAATGAGGGATCACCTTATACCGGATGGATACGTGCTGATCGAAAACGGCGTGATCGCAGATTTTGGCGAGATGCGCCGCAGGGCTTTGCCGCAAGGGTGCGAAAAGATCGACGCGCAGGGGCTGTTCCTCGGCCCCGGGCTCATCGATATACATACGCACGCTTCCGACAAAGTGTTTTTTATAGATGACCCGGTGACGGTGTCGCAGTATCATATGCGGGCAGGGACCACTACGGTGCTTCCGGCGCTGTACTTTTCCATGGATCAGGGGGAATGGCTGGACAGCATACGCAAGCTGCGCGCCGCGATGAGCGACCCCAAATGCAAAAACATAGGCGGGCTGTACATGGAAGGCCCTTACCTTAACCCCAAGTTCGGCTGCGACAAGGAGAACAACCCCTGGAGAGGCGGCATAGACCGCAAAGAGTATATGCCGATAATCGAGGCGGCTGCGGATATCGCGAAGGTCTGGGCCGTGGCTCCCGAGCGGGAGGGGATACTTGATTTCGCGCGGGATGTGCGCCGTTTGAATCCCGACGCGGTCTTCGCCGTCGCGCACAGCGAGGCGGAGCCGTACCAGCTCGAGCCGCTGCTGCCTTTGGGGCTGCGCATAGGCACGCACCACACCGACGCAACTGGGACCATTCAAAAGTATCCCGAGGTCAAAGGCGTGTGCGTGGACGAGTTCGTGAATTACCACAGGGAGATATTTGCCGAGCTCATCTGCGACAGCCGCGGCATACACGTGGATCCGTTCATGCTCAGACTTGTCAGGAAAATAAAGGGCGACGACAGGATCATACTCATATCGGACGCCTACGCTTCCGACGCGCCTGCCCCGCCCGGTTACGAGGATGTGAACGACATCAACTTTGATTACTCGGGCGAGATCGCGGGCTCAAAGCTCACGCTGAACGTGGCGATGCGCAACATGATGAAACACACCGGCGCGTCCATAGTGGACGTGTTCGGATACGCCTCGCGCAACCCGGCCCAGGCAGTCGGTCTCACTGACCGCGGCGAGATCGCGGCAGGCAAGCGCGCGGACCTGATAATCACCGACCACCTTATGAACGTAAAAACGATCATGATAGAAGGAGAGAAGCAACCATGAAAGACATCATTACTGACCCCTCGACCAAGCTGAACTTCAGACCCGGCAGTTATGTACCGTTCCAGGACCGGGAAGTATGCGAACGCCTGCGCCTTCTGACCCGGGAGCAGCTTGAGCAGCACGAACCGTGGCAGCATCCGGAATTCAAGGTCAAAGTCATGATGAATCCTCATCCGGTGCTGATCGCTACTCTGTTCTCAAGGCTCAAGGAAGCCAGCGAGGCGGGCCGCAGCTTCTCCATGATACTGGGCAACCCGGAGCCGGAGACTTACATCCCCCTGGCGCAGCTTATCAATTACTTCAAAGTGGACTGCTCAAAGGTTCACATTTTTGCCGAGGACGAGTGGGCGGACGACGAAGGCAACATAGCGCCCGAGACCTACGAAGCCGGTTTCGTGCATTCCATGCTCAAGTATTTCGTGTATCAGATCGACCCGAAACTCAGGATGCCCATGGACAACGTGCATTATCCTACCAACAAAAACATCAGCTATTATTCAAAGCTCATCAACGATATAACCGAGGGCGGCGCAGATATCATCTCCACTTCTCCCGGCTGGACGGGCCACGTGGCGTTTATCGATCCCGTACCGGACTTCGTAAGGGACGACATCGACGAGTGGCTCAACCTTGAAGCCAGGATAGTGACCCTGCATCCGCTTACGGTAGCTCAGAACAGCCTGCACGGCGTGTTCGGGCAGTCCGGATACGTGGCCAGCGTGCCGCCTAAAGCCGCCACCATAGGCCCCGTCGACGTGAAGCGGGCCAAGGAACGCATAGAGGTACACGCGCTTCTGACCAACAATACCTTCTCTTCCTGGCAGAGGATGACGTCACGCCTAGTGACCCACGGCCCCGTGACTCCGCTGGTGCCCAGCTCCATGCTGCAGACGATGAAGACCCAGGTCTACATAAGCGAGGAAGTCGCCGCGCCGTTTGAGTGCTGGGAGAAAGTGGGCTACTGATAACAGGAGCCAGGCAAGCTTATAAGGGGTACAGAACATTTATTTCTTAGCTGCGGGGAGGATTCGCGATGATAAGCGCCGAGGCACTGGCACAGGCGAAAGCGGCCTACGACATTGAGCGGGACTGCATCGAGGAGATGAAATCGCTGTTCGACGAGCAGGCCTTTTCCCGCGCCGTCGAACTGCTTAAAGCCGCGCCGCGCATAGGTACTACGGGGTGCGGACATTCCGGCATCATAGGCATGCATATCGCGCACCTGCTGTGCTGTATCGAGCTGCCGGCCAGGTTCATTTCCCCGGCGGAAGCGGTCCACGGCGCGACGGGCTTTCTGAAAAAAGGTGACGTGATGATATTCGCTTCCCGGGGAGGCAAGACCAAGGAGCTGCTGCCTATACTGGATATATGCAAGCGTAAGGGCGTTTATGTCATCGTCATAACCGAGAACACCGCCTCCCCGCTGGCTGAGTCTGCCGACGCGGTGCTGGTACAGCACGTGAACCGGGAAACGGACAAGTACAATTCCCAGGGCACTACCAGCACCACGGCGCTGTGCGTGATCGCACATGCCCTGCAGGCGGCGCTGATAGAGGAGACCGGGTTCTCCAACGAACAGTTCGCCCGGATCCATCCGGGCGGAGCGGTCGGCGACAGGCTGAACAAAGCCGGAAACGAGTGCCGCTAAACACGATAGGAGAGAGGCTATCCCATGACAAGCATAAAACCTCCGTTTTTTGAGATAGGGCCCAAAGCGTACCTGTACGGTCAGGACGTGATCGAGCTGGCCAAAGCTGCGGATGCCGCCAGCGAGAAATACGGCGTGGACATAATCTTCACCGCGCCTTTCGTGGATATCGCCGGCGTCAAGCACGCCACGCGGCGCGTCCATGTTTTCGCTCCCCATATGGATCCCATCAAGCCGGGCAGGGGCCTGGCGGACATCCTTCCCGAAGCGCTGGCGGCGGCGGGCGCGGAAGGCGTAATGCTGAATCACTGCGAAAAACCGCTGAGTTTCAGCGTGCTTAAACAGACGATAGAACGTGCGAAAGATGTGGGGCTCACCACTATCGTCTGCGCTGATTCGTGCGCCGAGGCGGGGGCAATAGCGCGCCTGCATCCGGACATAATCGTCGCCGAGCCTACTGAACTTGTAGGCACGGGCGTGTCGTGCGGGCCGGAATATGTGGAAGCCGCCAACCGCGCCGTAAAGGATGTGGACCCGAATATACTGGTGCTTACGGCGGCAGGCATCTCAAATGGCAATGATGTATACAACGTGATCCGCGCCGGCGCCGACGCGACAGGGTCTTCGTCCGGTGTCGCGAAAGCCAAAGACCGCGCGGGCATGGTCGACGAAATGATATCCGCTGTCCGGCGTGCCTGGGATGAGCGCAAAGGCTCAGAATAATAGAGAAGATGTGCCGGCGCGGAGGATGGCCCGGATGATGCAGCAGTGTCAGGGCTGGACGGCGCGGCAAAGCCGTATAAGCTGACAAATGAATAAACAGCAAATCATATCTGCGGACAAATGAAAGGAGACGGACCATGGATTTCAAAGTGTACCAAAAGGAACTCGAGCTGCAGTCAAGGGGTTGGATACCCACGTTCCATGACGTGACGAAGGAGGTCGGCAACATAGTGACGATGTCCGGGGTCAAAAACGGCACCGTGTGCGTCGCATCCCATCACACCACCTGCTCGGTCATAGTTCAGGAGACCTCGCATGATATAGACAAGTGGGGCATCGAGTATCTGCAGCACGACCTGCTTGACATCATGAAAAAACTCGTCCCCAGCTTTGACGAGGAACATGAGTACCGGCATCCCGGCCCCATACACACCAAATACGGCCGCTTCGTAAATGAGCCAGGCGATTACACCAGCCTGAACACCGACGGCCACCTGCGCAGCGTGTTTTTCGGCCGCAGCGAGACGATGACCATCAAAGACGGCGTGCTGGACGGAGGCGAGTTCGCCCACATTTACTTTATCGACTGGGACTGCGTGCGCGCACGCCGCCGCCAGCTGAACATAACCGTTATGGGTACGACCGAAGACGTGGAAGACCGCAAATACAACGGCGGCGAGGTCATCGACACGCTTCCCAAGTACATGGAGGACACCAAGCAGTATCAGCCCGAGTTCGATCTTCAGCTGAAAGACCGCAAGTAAGCTTTTTTGAACGCGTGAGACCCTTGCGGGCATGTTCGGTTTCTGACTGAGTGCATGATCCTTCATCTATCGGGGCGGGACGCAGGAAAGTCGTCCCGCCCCCGTTTTGTCATCTCCGCATCCGGGCGCAGCATTCGCGGGAAAGCGTATGGCAAATTGTACGGAGCCGGCAGCGTTTACCGGCGTTTTTGTGATTGCAGGCTGCCTCAGATAATGGTATAATAACTCCGTATACGGGAAATCGGACGTGCCCGCTAAAGCGGACAAGCATATGACATAAAAGGATCGTAATATGGCTGATCATTATCTTGCGGTCGACGGTGTGCGCGCATACTGCGAGGAGATATTCCGCCGCCACGGGTTCGATGACGACGCGTGCCGTCAGATAGTGGACGTCGTGCTCACGGCAGACCTGTACGGCATAGAGTCCCACGGCATACAGCGCATGCAAAGGTACCATGACTCGCTCAGGCGCAAACTGGTAGACGTGAACGCCAGGCCGGACGTTGTATACGAAACACCGCTGAGCGCGGTCATGGAAGCCAATCGGGCGATGGGGCAGACCACCGCGTACATGGCAATGCGCCTGGCGATAGACAAGGCGAAACAGCATGGCTTCGGCGCCGTGACCGTAAGGAACTGCAACCACTACGGTATCGCCGGGTATTACGCGAAAATGGCGGTAAGTGAAGACCTTATGGGCGGCAGCTCCACGAATACGGAGGCAATAGCCATTCCGACTTTCGGGAAGCAGCCCATGCTCGGCACCAGCCCGCTGGCGCTTGGCATGCCCGCGGACCCTTACGATTTCCTTTTTGACTGCGCCACGACGGTCGTGCCCCGGGGAAAAATTGAGATCTGCGGCAAGCGCGGGCTTCCCCTCAAACCCGGCTGGGCGGCCGACGAAAACGGCAAAAGCTGCCTTGACGCAGGGCATGTGCTGGAAAACATCAACAAAAAAGCTTTCGGCGGCATCTTTCCCATAGGCGGAGAATCGGTGCTCACCGGGTCCCACAAGGGCTACGGCTTAGGCATAATCGCCGAGATATTCACAGGTATCCTTTCGGGCGGAGACACGTCGCCGCATGTAAAGAACGGGGGCATGGGCGACACCAGCTTTGGCTTCTTCGCTCTGGATTATGGCCTTTTCGGCGACAAGGCGTCGATCCGCGCCCGCGTGTCCGCACTGCTGCAGGAGTTGCGCGACAGCGCCAAGGCGGAGGGGCACGACCGCATATACACGCATGGTGAACTCGAGATGATCTCCCATGACGAAAAACTGAAAAGCGGCATACCCGCCGGCGACAGGACCGTGGAGGAACTGATCAGCATCGGAAAGGATATGGGCCTCAACTACGCGGACTATGTGCGGGAAGTATCCTGACCTTACGGAAATAACCGGACCGGGGCTTGCCGACAGGGATCGAAACCGGGGATAGCGGCTTTAATGGAAGAATGAGTATGGATAAACCGGCTGTCAGGCATATGGGCTGCAAGAAAAAGCGGATAAGCACGGTGAGCGCGCTGCATTACGTGCGGCTGGTTTACCGCTGCGTGCTGTTCATACTGCTGCTGCTCAATTATATCTGGATGCGGATACAAAGCAGCGGTGAGCTCGTGAAAGGGCTGGACGAGCACCCGGCGATACTTATCGTGACGTGGATAGTCTTTGCCGCAGAGATGATACTGCGTTTCTTTCCGTCCAAATACGAAAGCCCTGGATGCCAGAAGCAGTTTGCCCGCAATTACATAAAAACCGGGAGCACGGATATAGATATCCCAGACAACAACGCAACGGTGCTGGTAGCGCTGATCTGGATAGTATTCAACGGCATTTTCGGCGCGCTGAATATGCTGGACATACTGGATGACGGGATAATGGTGCTGCTGTGCGGTTTTTATTCCGTGTGCGACATGATCTGCATACTGTTCTTCTGCCCGTTCCAATCCTGGTTCATGAAAAACAAGTGCTGCAGCTCGTGCCGTATATATAACTGGGATTACGCCATGATGTTTACGCCGCTGTTCTTTGTGCGCCGCGGCTATTACTGGAGCCTGCTGGCGCTGTCCATCGCGCTGCTGCTGCGCTGGGAGATCACGTTTTACAGGCACCCCGAGCGCTTTTCGGAAAAGACGAACGAATACCTCAAATGCAAGAACTGTACGGAAAGGTTATGCTCGCACAAAAAGCAGCTGAATACGCTGTGGAAGCAGGTAGAAAACTATACGCAGGAAAGGCTCAAACGTTTAAGAAAGCCGTGACGCGGACGAAGCGCGGGCACGGGCGCAGGAAACGCTCCGGCACGGCCGCAAGCGCTTGCGGCGCTTAGAAAGAGGGAAATATGAACGTAATGAAGCTTTTTTCCCTGGAAGGCAGGGTCGCTATCGTAACGGGCGGGCGCGGCTTGTACGGCTCAGCCATATCGGAGGGGCTTTGCGAAGCCGGCGCGACGGTAGTTATAGCTTCCCGAAATTCGGAGAAATGTGAAGAATACGCCTCCTCGCTTCGCCAAAAAGGGCTAAGCGCCTGGGGCATGGCTCTGGATCTGGCGGACGATCTTTCAATAGACCGTTTGGTAGACGATGTCGTCAGCCGCTTCGGCAGGATAGACGTGCTCGTCAACAACGCGGTGGACCGCAGCAAAATGGTCTCGTTGAACGACGCGACGCGGGAGATACTGCAAAGCTCTGCCAGCGTGAACCTGAACGGGCAGATACTGCTCTCGCAGAAGTGTCTGACGCATTTCGTAAAGCAGAAAAAGGGTAACATAATCAATATCAGCTCCATGCGCGGGCTGGACTGCCCGCACTTCCCGTTCTATCCTCCCGAATACGGGGATCAGCCGGTGAATTACACCACGGAAAAATGGGCCCTGGTGGGACTTACCAAATATATGGCGGGCCGTTACGGCAGGGACGGCATACGGGTAAACTGCGTCTGTCCAGGCGGCTACAACGGCGACCGGCCCGCGGCGAGAGTTGCGGACGACGCGCCGTTTACCAGGACGTATAAGGAGAACTGCCCGCTGGGGGACTGGGCGCATTACGACGACATCAAAGGGCCGGTGGTCTTTCTGGCTTCCGAAGCTTCCGCGTACGTGACCGGCGCAACGCTGGTGATGGACGGCGGGTGGACGATCTGGTAAGGCGGCATGAGCGGATACAACGTGTAATCGGACAGAAAGCGGGATAAGGTAGTGAAATACACAAGATCGGGCGGTTTGGATATATCCCTGTTTTCCCTTGGAACGGTGCAGCTGGGCATGGACTACGGGATAAACAACCCACAGGGCATGCCCGGCCGCGAGGCATCGTTTAAGATACTTGACACCGCTTTGCAGCTTGGCGTGAACAGCCTGGACACCGCGGTAGGCTACGGGGATTCCGAGCGGCTGATAGGCGAGTGGCTCGAAAGCGTACCGCCTGCCGCCCGGCCGCTCATCACTACCAAAGTCGACAGGCTGGATACAAGCTCCGGGGCCGCGCTGAGGGCGTCTTTGCGTGACAGCGCGGAGGTCTCCCGTAAAAGGCTGGGCCTTGAGCGGATACCGCTGCTGATGGTGCACAACTTCGAGCAGTACGCGCAGGCGCCCGACGAGGTACGCAGGGCTTTTGAGGAGCTGCGCGCCGAAGGCCTTATAGAACGCTGGGGCATTTCTGCCTACAGCCGCCACGATTACCGCATGCTGGCCGATTCAGGCGCTGATGCCGTGCAGGTGCCCCAGAACGTGTTTGACTGGGGGCAGATCACGGGCGGGGGCTGGGACGCCCTGGTACACAGCCGGAAAATCATATTCGTGCGCAGCGTGTTTTTGCAGGGGCTCGTGTTCATGGACCCGGAGAGTCTGCCCGAACAGATGCGGCACGCTGCCCCGGTCCTCAGGTCATTTTGCGATATATGCCGGGAATTTGCCATGGAACCCGCAGTGCTGGCGTTATCGTTCGCACTGTCTTTGCCCGGCGTGAGCAGCCTTGTGCTGGGCTGTGAACGCCGGAAACAGGTAGAGAACAACGCCGCACTGATCGAAAAGGCGCGGCGGCTCACCGGGGCGCAGCTGGAGCGGCTGCGCGAAGTTTTTGAAAACGTGGATCCCCGGGTGACAGATCCGGGCACATGGTTTGGCAGCGGACGGAAATGATATATGCGAAGCGTTGATCCAAAGCGGCCCTGACAAGCGAACGAGCGTAAGGAGAAGCAAATGATTTCATGCACCGAGTTCATCCCGTCATACAGTGAGCTTTTCGCGTTCCTTGAGGAGAATTACGGGTTTGACGAGGTCAAAGCGTACTGGAACGACATATTTGACCCGGAAAGAAACGGCATACTGAACCGCATGATAGGGCAAAAAGGGCTGCGGGGCTGCTTTGAGTACTGGAATTACTCGCTCAACGAGGAAGCCGCGGATTTCAGGATGATGCTGAACGAAGCGGACGGATGGTTCACCATTGAGATGAGGCACTGCCCCTCCAAGGGCCGCCTGCTTGAAATGAAACAGATAGTGCCCTACGACAAATACTGCCTCCACTGCGACCTGTACCGCCGGACGGTGGAAAAGTACGATCTGCGCTATGATTACGATTTTACCGGGACGGACCGGGCCAGGTGCGGCATGCTGATATATGACCCCAAGCTGTACAAGGGCTTCCGCGTGCTGACGCCGGAAACGCTTGTGGCAGACCGCCGCGCGGAGGACAACCGATACCTGCACCGGGAATTCCACAATTACCTGAACATGGGCGTCGATTACCTGGGGCGCCATTTCGGGCGTGAGGCGGTGGAACGGTACCTGGCCCGTTTCGCGCGGAATTATTACTCACCGCTCATAGACGCCATACGCGGGGAAGGCCTTGCGGTTCTGGGAAAGCACATCCAGATGACCTATGAGACCGAGGAAGCGGCGCAGCTGCTGCACACTCAACTGTCGCGGGACAGCCTGCGGGTCGCGGTGGACGCCTGTCCGGCTGTAAGCTATCTTAACAAGGCGGGGTGGGTACCGTCCGTCTGGTATAAGCTTACGACCGAGACCGTTATGAGGACTATCGCGGAGGAGAGCGGATACGCTTTCACGATGCTCTCATATGACAGCGTCAGTGGGGCGGCGGAATACTGTTTTGAAAAAAGCCTCTCCGCATGAGGCATACCGGAAGCATTCGTATCACATGTCTATAGTGCCGGTCGTAAAGCCGGATCTATCATATTTGACAAAAAAGGGAGAGTAAGGAATATGGCTGAGATCACTATCGAGAGCATCGCTGCGGAGCTGGGACTGACCCTAAATGGAACTTTTTATACGGGCATAGTGCAGGGATTTCCCGTCGCGGTCACGGATGCCAAAAAGGCGGTGTCCTGCGCGATCCAGACCAGCTGCAGGCCCAAAAACGCAGTAATGAAGAAACTGAAGGAGCTGCGCAAAGCCACTAAATCGACCATCCTGTGGAACGACTACATCATGAGGCTGGCAGTCAACAAGCAGGAGACGGCTGAAGGTTCTCCCGCGCAGGTGCTATGCAAATTCCTGACGATAATAAGCCGGGAAGGCATAACGCCTCTGGACAGGTGCCCGATATGCCATAAAGGCGGATGCGACGCGGCGGCGCCGATGGGCGGTGTGATGGCGCTTGCCCATATGGACTGCTTAAGACAGCGCGCGGAAAAAACGAAAGCCAAGCTGGAAGACGGAGAGTTTTCCGGAAGCTATATCACCGGCATTATCGGCGCCGTTTTGGGAATGATAGTGGGCACGCTTCCCAACCTTTTGCTTATCATCCTTCTGCAGCGCGTATTCGCGCTGGCCATGTGCCTTATACCGATCTGCGCGTATTACGGCTATAAGCTCTTTGGAGGGAAACGCAACAAATTCGCTATCGTGATCTCTATCATCATGGCCGTAGCCGGCGTCATGCTGATACAGTGGGAGCTCGTCGCGTACTCACTGATGCATGAACGTCATTACAGCCTGTCAAGGGCGGTAAGCTACGTTTGGGGGAGAATGGATGAGTTTTCCATTTGGGTCGATCTTGCCAAGGATGCCGGCATAGAGTGGCTTATGGCGGCGCTGGGCGTGTTTATCTCCTTCAGCGTGATATCCCGCACGGACAAGGGCGACATGAAACTGTCCGCCGAAGCGCTGGAAGGTGCGATACCCTACGACAGATGACCGATCGGCGGGGCTTGCCCCGCCTGTATCACCGCGCGCACACCGTGTTTGAGCGCTCGCACGTTCAGGCGCACTGACGCGCTGAGCGTTTCGGTTCAGCCATTTGAGACCAAGTAAGGAGAATAACGGTATGCTGGCAGAGCTCATGCGAGAAAGGGACCTGATGCCCGTCTGGGATGAAAAGACGACCGACTGGGAAAGCCGCAGAAAAGAGATAGCCGAGCTGCTCTGCAGGGAAGAGTATGGCTTCATGCCCAAAACACATGACAAAATGACGTGGGCAGAGGAGACGGCGCCGTATACTTTCTGTGCCGGGCGCGCGGAGCACAAAAAAGTCACACTGACCGTGCAGTTCGGGGAAGACACTTTTTCTTTTCCGATCTATACATCGATCCCGAAAAAAGAAGGGAAACTGCCTTTCTTCGTGCTGCTGAACTTCCGCGACAGCGTGCCTGACCAGTATCTGCCTGTGGAGGAGATCTGCGACCGGGGTTATGCCGTAATCTCTTTTTGCTACAACGACGTGACGGAAGACAGACCGACCAAGGACCTTGCGAGCGACCCTTTGATGGAGATCCTATACAAGGGCATCGAGAAACAGCCCTGGCACGCCGGCAAGTTGCGTGTGTGGGCATGGGCGGCGTCTAGAGCGCTGGATTACGCCCTTACCCTGGACACGCTCGACCCCGCAAGAGCGTTTGTGGTCGGGCATTCGCGCCTGGGGAAAGCGGCGCTTGTGGCGGGCATGCTGGACGAGCGCTTTGCGCTGACGATCTCAAACGATTCGGGCTGCAGCGGGGCAGCCGTATCCAGGGGCAAAAAAGGGGAGACCGTCAAAAGGATCACCGAAGTGTTCCCTCACTGGTTTTGCGAGAACTATTACAATTATGCGGGGAAAGAGGCGGATATGCCCTTTGACCAGCACTTTCTTGTGGCTGCTATGGCTCCGAGATATGTCTATGCGGCCAGCGCGGAGGAAGACGAGTGGGCGGATCCGGAAAGCGAGTACCTGTCCTGCTATGGGGCGGGTCAGGTATACGCCCGTCTGGGATTGCCCGGTTTCGTGTGCGAGGATCGACTTCCCCGGGCGGGCGATATCTGCCATGAAGGCAGGATAGGCTACCATATGCGCACCGGCGCTCACTTTTTGAGCAGGGAAGACTGGAACCGGTTCATGGATTACGCGGATATGCATTTCCGTAAAGTATAGTGCAGTAATGGTTTCCCGCCGCGCCGCGGGGCGGCAGCACGGGACACAACGGCAAAAAGCCTTCCGGAGCCGTTCGCTAAACGCGAGGCAAAGACTGTTTTCAAGGGGGCTGATCCGCTATGGTAACGAAACTTATACCCGCTGCGTGCGGCGCCGCCATAGAAGGTGACGGAGGAGCGTGGGCGCCGTTATCGGGTTTTGAGTGCTATGTTTCAGCGAAAGACGGCCGCAAGGCGCTGTTCTCAGAGGCGAAGTGCGAGACGCGTGCCTTTAGGACCGGTGTAGGAGAGGGATTCCGCTGTGTATATTCGGACTTTCACGGCATCCCGGGCTTGTGCATCGAGACCCGGATCTGGCTTGAAAAGGCGACCGGCTGCGTAAGATATGACCTGATCCCGCTAAGCGACGCTGAGATCAAAGAGATAGTATGGCCCGCGCCGTTTGAGATGGATTCCCGCGAAGGGCAAACGGTGCTGCCGTTCATGCAGGGCTCGCTTTTACAGAATTACGGCGGCGGAGCCGAGCGGTTCAACGGCGCCATACTGCCAAACTCCCGGGGCATGACCATGCGCTTTTTCGCGCAGTACGACAGCCGGGGCGGCTATGTGATGCTCGTGGACACCGCGTATGACTGCGGGCTGCTTGTGGACGCCCTGCCGGGGATGCCGGTAAGGGTATGCTGCCGGTGGGATGCGCAGCTGGGCAGGATGGGAAGGGAAAGGCGCCTCCGCCTGGCCATGCTCAAGCCAGGGCAGGATTATAACCAGGCGGCCATGATATACCGGGCATACATAAAGTCCCGCGGCGAGCTTGTGACGCTGGGGGAGAAGACAGCAAGAAACCCCAAAGTGGCCAAATACGTCAATATACCTGTCTGCCACGTGACGTCGAACTTTTTTATTCAGCCGGAAAGCCACTTTTTCAGGCCCGACGAGCCTGAGTTCAATGTGCGAACGGTGAGATTTGACGAGATAGGCGAAAAACTGAAACGCCTTCACCGGCTGGGCGTCAAGCGTTTGTGCCTGCATCTTGACGGCTGGGGCAAAATGGGTTATGACAACATGCATCCCGATATCCTTCCCCCGTGCGAGGCGTCGGGCGGCTGGGAAGGCCTGAAGAGGCTCAGGAAGACCTGTCACGAACTTGGTTATTTCTTCGGCATACACGATCAATACCGCGATTACTATTATAACTGCGAAAGCTTTGACTTAGAGAACGCGGCCCTCGGCATAGACGGTAAGTATCCCGAGATCGGCTTCTGGTACGGCGGGCGCCAGACCGTGATGTGCGCCAAGCAGGCGGCAGATTATGTAAGACGCAACTATAACGAGCTGGCGCTTCACGGCTGCGAGCCCGACAACGCGTATCTGGACGTATTCTCGGTGGTAGAGCTCGACGAGTGCGACGATCCCGCCCACCGCATGACCCGCGGAGAGTGCGCCCGGGCGCGCGCCGCCTGCTTCAGGGAAGTTGGCTCCCGCGGCATAGTGGTGCAGAGCGAGGAGCTCGTTGACTGGGCTTTGCCGTACATCGATTTTGTCCACTGGATGCCCTTCGCGCTGGATAAAGATTATCAGGAGGGAAACGTGATAGGCAAGGGGATACCACTGGAGTTCCTGGTGTATCACGACTGTATTATCTCGCCCTACTATCCGTTTAAAGGCGGCTTCGGGGTGCCGGAGGATGTGGACGGATACCTGCTGTCCTTGCTGTACGGCTGTGCCACTTACGTGCTCGAAGATTCGGACGAAAACGATATAAAACGGCTGAACGAGATACTGTCGTGGCAGAAGCAGGTCCAGCTCAGGCCGATGGTCAGGCATGAGTTCACGGGCGCGGCAAGGCAAAGGTGCGAGTTCGAGGGCGGCAGGGCGTGTGAAGTCGATTTTGAGACCGGAAGGTATCAGATATTTTAGGCGCAAGCAGCTTATGGATCCCATGAATGCGGCTGTAGGTTAGAACGGGCGCGTGATGCGGCGGGCTCGGCGTAAGCTGTCATTCGGGTTTTGTACACCTGTAGATCTTTTCTTTTTAAAGGGCATGTGATAGTATCGCCCCATAGACAGGCCATATCAGCGCGAGGCGGCAGCCGGGCCTGGCATCTGGACGATGCGCCGCCGAAGGCTCCGCGTTTTGCAAATCGGCCCGGTGAGGACGGAAAATAATGCGGCTTCCGTCCCCCAAAGCGCCGGCACCGCACGGCACGAGGACGCTTATGTACGGTTTCAAATACTATACGCCTACGAAGGTGGTCTTCGGCAAAGGCGCCGAATCGAAGGTCGCCGAGCTTATAAGGGAATTCGGCGGCAAGAAGGTGCTTATCCATTACGGCGGCGGCAGCGTAGTCCGCTCCGGCCTGCTAAAGCGGGTGACGGACCGTCTGGACGAAGCGGGCATACCGTATATCACCCTGGGCGGCGCGGTGCCCAATCCGCGCCTGGGTCTCGTGTATCAGGGGATAGAGCTGTGCAAAAGAGAGAACATTGATTTTCTGCTGGCGGTAGGCGGTGGCAGCGCCATAGACTCGGCGAAAGCCATCGGATACGGCGTCGCCAACGAGGGTGATGTGTGGGATTTTTATGATTACAAGCGCACCGCGACAGGCTGCCTGCCCCTGGGAGTGATACTGACCATTGCCGCCACGGGCAGCGAGATGAGCGATTCCTCAGTGATCACAAAAGAGGAAGGGCTGGTCAAACGAGGTTACAGCTGCGATCACGGCAGGGCGAGATTCGCCATAATGGACCCCGAACTGACGATGACACTGCCGGACTATCAGACCGCCTGCGGCTGCGCGGATATACTGATGCACACTATGGAGCGCTATTTCACGAGCGGCGGCAACATGGAGATCACGGACGCGCTGGCGGAAGGGCTGCTGCGCACCGTGATGGCGAACGCCGAGATACTGGTGAAAGACCCCAAGAACTATGACGCCCGGGCAGAGGTCATGTGGGCGGGCAGCCTGTCCCACAACGGGCTCACAGGCTGCGGCAACGACGGCGGCGACTGGATGACACACAAGCTGGAGCATGAGCTGGGCGGCCTGTACGACGTGGCTCACGGCGCGGGGCTCACCGCGGTATGGGGGAGCTGGGCCAGGTATGTGTATAAGGACTGCCTGCCCCGGTTCAAACGCTTCGCGCTCAACGTGGTGGGTGTAGAGCCAGTTGGCACCGACGAAGAGATCGCCCTTAAGGGCATAGAGGGCATGGAAGCCTTCTTCCGCAGGATCAATATGCCTACGAATCTGAGAGAGCTGGGCGTAAAAGCTTCGGAAGACGACCTTAAGACCATGGCCCATAAGTGCGCCGTGGGAGTGGACGGCGCGAAAGGCTCCGCCAAGCTGCTCAGGGAAGAAGACATGCTGGCCATATATAAAGCCAGTGTGTAACTTTAGCGGCACGAAAAAGATCCGACGCCCGCAAGAGCGCCGGATCTTTAATTCTATACTTTTTTATTTGATTTGCCGGCTGTATTTAATACTTCGTCAGGTATTTCGCGAGTATGTAGCCGGTCTGGCCCTTGTATGTGCACTTTACGAAGGAACCGTTCTTTACGCAGTCGGTGACTTTGGCGCCCAGCGGCACCTTCGCCAGCCTGTTCGCGCTGGTTGAAGGAGTTGCCCGCAGAGATACCCAGCTTTCGCAGCCGGTGACCATTTGGTCCGCCAGCGCCACGTTGCCGGTGCTGCTCTTCTTAAGGTAAGACGCGAGTATGTAGCCGGTCTGGCCTTTGTATTCGGCTTTAACAAACCCGTTGGATGCGCTGCCTTTGGCGATGACGTAGGCGCCCAGCGGCACTTTGTCCAGGCGTTTCGCGCTGGTGTCGGGAGTAGCCCGCAGCGACACGAAAGAAGCGCAGTTGACCACGCGCGCCTCGCCTATGAGGTCTTCTGAGGAGGCTGAGGAGGAAGACGCGTTTTTAAGATAACCCGCCAGCACGTAGCCGGTCTTGCCGCCGTAAGTGCATTTCACGAATTTGCCTGCGGCTACGCAGGACCTTACGGTCGCGCCCAGAGGTATCTTCGCGAGCCTTTCGGAAGAGGTATCGGCGTATTTCCTGAGGGAGACCCAGGAATTGCACTTTGTGACCTGCTGGTTGGGCAGCACGATGGCATCCGCGGGCTCTGAAGTGGTCTGCAGGTACTTGGCGAGTATGTAGCCGGTCTGGCCGTCGAACGTGCACTTCACAAAGCCGTTCGACGCGCTTTCGCAGTCGGTCACGAGCTCGCCCAGCTGCACTTTTACAAGCCTTGTGGCGCTGGTGCTGGCGCTTGCGCGCAGCGAAACGTAGGTATTGCATTTTACTACCTGCATGACGGGGCTGACGCCGGAGGCGAAAGCGGGGAGTATGCCGAGCATAAGGCTCAGGCAGAGGAACACGCATAAAAACTTTTTCATGAATCTGACTCCAATCTGTATCGTTCGCGCATATGACGCGGGCACGGGGGCGGTTTGTTCCGCGTTTTTCGGCATTTCAAAAAACTTTAACTCATTCACAATATCTGACATCGGATCGACAAATCCGTACGCGGGGGGGGATGCCACGCAGGTCGGGCGGCACGCTTTTCATACGGAGCCAATCCGTTCGTTATTGCAGTTTTGGGGCAGACATGGTATATTTATCCGGGCTTTATGCCTGATAATTCTGGTTTGACCGGGTGAAGAGATGTATGGATAAAGAATCGCTGAGAGCCGTATTTGACAAATATATCAAAAAGCTGAGGATCACGCCCGCCTGGGATGTGAAACTTGAGTTCGTGGAGGACCCTTCATGGACGAAGACCGGGGATTTCAGGATCGACTGCGATGACCGCAAGGCTATCCTGCTGTTGAACGCGGTGAATCCCAAAGCGGAAAACCTTGAAGAAGTGATCGTTCACGAGCTGATGCATATAAAAATGTATCCGCTGGATCAGGTCACAGAGTCTTTGATCATTAACTGCTTTGAAGCCGGCTCCGCGGCAAGCAATTTCGCCTATCAGCAGTTTTTTACCGCACTCGAGCAGACGGTCGAAGAACTGACCAAATGCTTTTTATCGGAGTTTGGGGACAACAAGCGGTTTTCTTACGGGAGATGCCGCGGCGCCAGATCGTTCAATGAACTGTATGACGATTTAAAGAATATCGAGTAGACGAAACAGGGTCTTTATTAATGACGAATACTTGCCTGTATGGGCGGGCATCTGCCGGGAAAGCGTGCCGGACAGTCCGGAGGTGAGATGCGTGAAAAACAAAAGAGTGTTAGGGAACGGGCTGCTCCTGTTCACGGCCATGATCTGGGGAACGGCGTTCGTTTTCCAGCGTGTCGGCATGGAAAGTATCGAACCCATCTCTTTCAACGCGGCGAGGATGGCGCTGGCTGCCCTCGCCGTGGGGACAGTGGCTTTTTTCACGCGCGGACACAGGCGGGCGCAGTCGGCACAGCGAACGGCTCAGGAACTGAAGCGGTACAGGAAAAGCACGTTCGCAGGCGGCATCTGCTGCGGCGTTTTCCTGGCTCTGGGGAGCATATTCCAGCAGATGGGACTTGTGTATACAACGGCGGGGAAGGCCGGCTTCATCACCGCGATGTATATACTGCTGGTGCCCGTTATAAGCTTCGTTTTCCTGAAAAAGAAGAACAGCTGGCTCGTGTGGGCGGCGGTGCTGCTGGGCGTTGCGGGGATGTATCTGCTGTGCATATCGGGAGAGATACGGCTTTCCAGGGGCGATCTGTTCGTTTCCGTATGCGCGGTGTTTTTCAGCTGCCATATACTGTGCTGCGATCATTTTGTCCGGCGCGGGGACGCGATAAGCATATCGGCGATACAGTTTGCGACGGTAACGGTCATTTCAGCTGCCGCCGCGCTGATAACGGAGGAACCGAGCCCGGGAAAACTGGCTTCGGCGATACTGCCCATACTCTACTGCGGGCTCGTCTCCGGGGGCATAGGCTACACGCTGCAGCTGGTGGCGCAGAAGTATACCGACCCGACCGTGGCGTCGCTGCTTATGAGCATGGAAGCCGTATTCGCGGTGATCGCCGGTGCCCTTTTGCTGAGCGAGCGCATGAGCGCGCGGGAACTGACGGGCTGTGTGATCATGTTCGCGGCCATCGTGCTTGTGCAGATACCTCTGCCGGCAGGGAAAAAGGCAGACCGATAAACGGGGCGGGGCTGATCGAACGGGGAACTGCTTTCTTCAAAAATACCGATACGGCTTATGCGGCCGCACGTGCCGGTATATGCCGGCGCCCTGTTTGTCTGGCCTTGCCGGGGAAAGTATGGTATACTGGTATGGGTCATTTTCAAATCACTGTCCGCTGTTTGCGAGGACAGGCGGCCAAATGGATCCCGGATCGGGAGGAGGCGCATGAATGAGCGCGGACGAAACAATGATCAGGCTGGTCCCAATGACGGATGAAATGTATCACCGCTATCTGATGGAATATGAGAACGATCCGGATCTGCTTCTGAAAGGGCAGGAATACAGGGCTTTTGCGTACAGCACCGAAACGGCAGAGAAGTACATACGGCGGCAAAAAGACTTACAGCGTGTGCCCCTCGCGATCCTCTGTGGGGATGATATCGCGGGCGAGGTGATCATCAAGAATATCGAAGCGCATAAGTGCGCGACCATGGGTATCGCCCTTAAGAACGCGAAATACAAAGACCGCGGGATAGGCACGGCGGCCGAGGAACTGGCCGTCCGGTTCGTATTTGAGGAATTGGATATCCCCGTTCTATACGCTGATACGCTGCGGACGAACCTGCGCAGCCGGCATGTGCTGGAAAAAGCCGGTTTCTCCCTGACAGGGGAAGATGAGGACTATATGTATTACAGGATAGACAGAAAGGCTGACAAATGACGCCTATCCCTGTTTATCGGGATGGTCACGGGCTGGAAAGCAAATTAAAGCTCCGTATACGGACAGCGATCTGATGCGAGGTGGCAAAATGAAAAACTTGATCATAAAAGTCGATCCTTACAGGATAATCGGGACCATAAAACCCATGCACGGCGTGGGCGGAGGGCCTGTATCCTCGATATTCACGTACAACGCAGTTCAGGAATTCCGGGCGGCAGGCATTCCGTTCGGGCGCCTGCACGACATCGAGTATCCGTTCGGTTCGGGCGAATTTGTGGACGTGCACTGCATTTTTCCGTACTTTGACGCGGACGAGAACGATCCCGGCGCGTACAACTTCACACTTACCGACGAATACTTAATGTACATGCGCGAGGCGGGCACCGAGCCGTTTTACAGGCTGGGAGCCGCCATCGAGCACCAGAGCGTCAAACGGCACATACATCCGCCGAAGGATGTTGATAAGTTCGCCCGCATATGCTCCCGCATAGTCGCGCACTACAACGAGGGCTGGGCGGACGGCTACGAGTGGAACATACGCTACTGGGAGATCTGGAATGAGCCTGACATACCCCAGTGCTGGACGGGCACGCCCCAGCAGGCTTTTGAGCTGTACCGCGCAGTCTCCTCGCTTATCAGGCGGGAGCATCCGAACGTGAAGATTGGCGGCCTGGCGCTCACGTCTCCGTATTCCGCCATGTTCGAACCTTTCCTGGCTTACGCGCGGCAGACGGACGCCGCGCTCGACTTCGTGTCCTGGCACGGCTACTGTCATACGCCCGCGCAGGCCGTCTCAAACGCGAGGCGTGCCCGCGAGCTTATGGACAAATACGGTTTTACGCAGGCGGAGAGCATCTATGACGAGTGGAATTACGTGGTCAGCTGGAAAGAACTGCAGCCGAGTATAGATCTGCACCGGACCGTATTCGGGGCCGCTTTCATGGCGGCGGTTATCGCATCCATGCAGAAGGAAGCGGTAGACAAACTTATGTTCTACGACGCCCAGATGCTGCAGCCCGTCTGGAACAACCTGTTCAGGCCGAAGCCCATGGCGGAACACGCGGCCATGCGCGGAGTGGACACGTTGAAGGGTTACTGGACGCTGTACGCCTGGAACAAGCTGTACGAAGCAGGCACTTCTGTCTTTTGCGAAGCGCCGGATGACGTATACTGCGCCGCCGCCGGAACGCCCGAAGGCGAAACGCTGCTTTACATATCATATTTCAACGATGACGCGGGGCTTAACAGCTGCCCGCCGCCGGACGCGTCCGTGCGCGTTTCCCTGCCGGGCAGGAACATCAATACCATGACCGTGTATAAGGCAGACGACGCGCACGATTTTGAGCCGCTGCAGGCAAAGGACGGCGAGTTCCGGATGCAGGGAAACAGCTTCGCACTGGTAAGGATACCGGCAGCCACGGTCTAGCGGACACTGAGGTCTGCATCCCGTTCAAAGCAAGGATATACGCCAAATTCAATAAATGCGGAGGGCACTATGGTCAAGGCCAATTTTCTGCCGAATGACGAGATTACGTACATTCCCAACGCCCACGCGGCGAAAAACCCCTTTATTTCCCGGGAGCCTGAGACGGGCGCGCTGCCCACTTACGAAGCCAGCCGCCATCTGCTGCCCAAACCGTACTGGAAGGGGCACGAAGACGTGACGGCGTGCCACGATAGGGTGTGGCAGATCGCGTTTTCCAACCTGCGCATGCCCACAAAGGAGAGTGGCTTCGTGTCCGCCTTTATAGATACGGCATTCAACGGCATGCTCTTTATGTGGGACTCGGCGTTCATACTCATGTTCGGGCGCTACGGCAAGCGGGCGTTCAATTTCCAAAAGACGCTGGACAACATGTACGCCCGCCAGCATAAAGACGGTTATATCTGCCGCCAGCTCCGCGAAGACATCGCCGGCGAGCGCTTCACGCGCTTTGACCCATGTTCCACGGGGCCGGAAGTGATGGCCTGGTGCGAGTGGGAATACTACAAGACCACGGCTGACAGGCAGAGGCTTTCGGACGTGTATTACCCCCTCCTGGCATACCACGAATGGATGGCGGAACACCGCACCTGGCGGGACGGCTCCTACTGGTCGTCCGGGTGGGGCTGCGGCATGGACAACCAGCCCCGCATGCAGCCCGGACGGAACGTTTCCCATTCCAACGGCCACATGGTATGGGTGGACGCCACGCTGCAGGCGATACTGGACGCCCGCTGCCTTGCGAATATGGCCATTGAACTTGGCAGGGAAGAAGACCTGCCGCCCCTGCGGCAGGAGATAGACCTGCTCACGAAAGTCGTGAACGAGCGCCTCTGGTCGGAAAAGGACGCCTTTTACTACGACGAGTGGCGCAACGGGGAACTGAACGGTGTTAAGTCCGTGGCGGCTTACTGGGCGCTGCTGGCCGGGATAGTGCCGCCGGAACGCATGGAGCGCTTTATGGCACATCTGGACAACGAGAAGGAATTCAACCGCCCCAACCGCGTGCCCACGCTTTCCGCGGACAGCCCCGATTACTGCGACTGCGGCGGCTACTGGCGCGGCGCAGTGTGGGCGCCCACCAACTATATGATCCTGCGCGGACTTGAGCAGAACGGCTTTGATGCCCTGGCTCACGACATCGCCCTCGCGTGCGTGGACAATGCCACCCGCGTGTATGGGCAGACCGGCACCGTCTGGGAAAACTACGCGCCCGAATTCCCCGCGCCCGGCAGGGTGGGGGACAGCGTGGCGGCCAGGGATTTTGTGGGCTGGAGCGGCCTGTTTCACGTGTCCATACTGTATGAGTACATCATGGGCATAAAGAGCGACCCGGTGCGCGGCAGGCTGCGCTGGGACGTGCGATTGACCGATGCCCACGGCATAGCGGATTATCCCTTCGGGGATGTGTCCGTCACCCTGCGCTGCGAGGCCCGCTCCTCGGCAAAGGACGAGCCTGTGATCACCATAGAAGCCGCCAGCCCCATGGAAGCGGAGATCGTTTGGGAAGGCGGAAGCAAAGTCATAACCGTGAATGCCTGACCCAAGATCTCGGCGGGCAGCCCGGTTCTCAGGCCTCATCCGCGGGCCCGGAACACTTTGGAACGGACAGCGGCCGTAAAACAGGCCTTGCAGGACAGATAAAAAATCATGGAAAAGGAGATTTGGATCATGAAGACGGTAAACGACAAACAGCTGCTCATGGCGGCGGACTTCGCGGGATATCCCCTTAAGGAAGCGATAAAGGAGTACCTTGAAAAGAAGGGCTGGACGATCACCGACATAGGCGTAAAGGCGGATTCGGACCCCAACGATACGGAGCTGATGTTTCACCGCATAGGCCTGCGTGTGGGCGCGATGATCGCGGAGAAGGAATTTGAGCGCGCCATGATCTTCTGCGGCACGGGAATGGGCATACACATTGCGGCGAGCAAGTGCCCCGGCGTGCACGCGGGAGTGGTGGAATCGGTACCGGCCGCATTCCGCGCGATTACGGGCAACGGCGTAAACGTGCTCGCCATGGGCGCGTTCTATGTCACGCCAGAGTTGGGCAAGCAGTGCGCGGACGCCTATCTTTACAACGATTTCGGCAGCGGCTGGGAATGGTGGCCCGATTTTGACAAATTCCATCAGATCGCCATCGACGAGCTCAACGCCTTCAACTATGAGGAGTACAAGGCCAACGGATTCAAGCTTAAGCACGTGGGCGACTGCGAGTGCCGGCTGTATGACAGGCCCGACGGTTTTTCTCCCGTTCCGCTTATGTGCAAGCGCAAAGGGTGATCGCCGATAACCCCCGGTGGATCGGATAAAACTGAGAGGCATAAGACATATCAGCCTGTATAACATGATAGGGTAGTGATGAAGATACCGTGTGCGGCTGCGTGCTTGAACGGCTGAGTATGGCACAAATGCCGCACGCTGCGAACCTGGGGAAACGACGCCCGCACCTGTTTTCGTTCGACGTGCGCAGAGAACGGAACGCTGAAGATGTTTATCGAGTGAATAAGAAGCGTGGGGAAAACCGCGACTATTGAGTTTGGGGAGGAATGATGCACTGATGATAAAAGCCATTGTAATCATACTTGTTTTCATCAGATGTGCATTGATATCAATAAAGAATATCTTTATTGCAGACTGCATATTGCTTTATGGAGAAGCTTTTCAAGATGGCTTTTTCATAGAATGCCTGTCAGCCTTTATCAGCATGTTTTTAGGAGCATATGGGATCTATAAAGCAAAGGATTCAAAAGCATATTCAATTATCCTGACAGGCTCTGCATATTATGATATTGCAAGTCTGTCGATACTCTTTATGCTGAGTATTGCAGAAGATACAAGCAGGATGAACGCCTTAAAAGAGTCATTAACACTTCCCTTTATATCTGCATTATTAGTATTGATCGTATTACCAACAGCAGGGATCATATTTGCTGCGAAGCATTATAAACCACAGAAGATCAACGATCAAAGCTGCACTGAACACTAGGAAAAGCCGCTCGGAGTCAGATCACCGCTAAAAAGTTAGAGAAGACCGCACCGCCGCCATGAAAGAGCTTGATCAGAAGACGATGCGAAATTACATGATCTTATATTATTCACACTTGACAGCCTGAAAATAAACATATATAGTGCAGGCATAAGCGTTTCATGAGAAATGAGATGTCTGCAGACAATAATATATCCGGTCAGCATTATACGATACAAATTAATGTAAGGGGTCAACAATGGACGAACAACTCGCGCGCAGATTGCAGCAAGTGGGGAAGAAGTTTAAACTGAATGCTCCCTTTTTCAGTTATGAAGAGATAAATCAGGGGAACGTCAACCATACTTACCGGGTGGATTATATCCAGGATGACGGCACGGGCATGGCCAGGATCAAGAATTACCTGGTGCAGCGTGTAAATACATACGCGTTCCGTGATCCGGTAGCTTTGATGGAGAACATCGATAAAGTCACAGAATACATCCACGCCAAGCGGCCCAAGCAGACGTGCCTGCACTATCATCATACAGCCGAAAGCAAGACGTATTTCTTCGAAGGCGACGAGTTCTGGCGCGTATGCAACTATATACCTTCGGTTACTTATGATACCTGCGAAGACCTGGAGATCGTTAGGTCAGCGGCGGAAGCTTTCGGCGATTTCCAGATAGCGCTGGCTGAGTTTGACGCTTCACAGCTGAGCTATACGATCCCGGACTTCCACAACACCAGAAAGCGCTATGAAACGCTGATCGCGGACGCAAAGGAAGACAAGCTTGGCCGGGTCAGGAACGTCCGGGAGGAACTGGATTATCTTTTGGACGTGCAGGATCTGGCATGCAAACTCACAGACATGGAGAAGGCGGGAGAGCTGCCGATCCGTGTTACCCATAACGATACCAAGATCAACAACGTGCTGTTTGACGAAAACACCCGGAAAGCCATAGTCGTCATCGACCTTGACACGGTCATGCCGGGCCTTGTGGCGCACGATTTCGGAGATGCGGTGCGCTTCGCCGCGAACTTTACCGAGGAAGACAGCGAGGACACGGAGAAGACCGGCATCGACCTTAACATCTTCTGGGCATTCGCGGACGGTTTCCTGAGCAAGACCGCGAATATGCTGACGCAGAACGAGATCAACACGCTGGGCATCAGCGGATTCGTGCTGGCGTGTGAGCTGGCCACTCGATTCCTGGACGATTACATCACCGGCGACAAGTATTTCAAGGTCAAAAAGGACAACCACAACGTTATCCGCACACGCTGCCAGATCGCGCTTGCAAAAGACATGTACAAAAAGCTGGACGCCATGGACGCCATCGTTCACGGCTGCGCGGAAAAGTACAGGAAACAGCACTGAAAGCCAAGAAAAACCGCCTTAACAGGCGGTTTATCAATATATGATTGAATTAAGTGCGGATATAGTTGGAGAAATATCGCCTATCATCCTGTTCGACTTCATGCGTCTGCTATGTTCCGTCTAATAAATGAGCCAGCGCAGCGTTTTCCCCAGCGATACAGCTCTGCTTAAGGCGCTGTATCTGGCCACGTTTGAAGCCACGAAGAAATGGACGATGCCGATCCACAATTGGGGCAAAGTTTACGGTGAATTGGCCATCATGTACGATGGCAGGCTGCCGGACTGATACCAGAAACCGCCAGCTCCGTCAAGGGTAAAATGAATGCCCGCTCAGCGGGCACCCTTGACAAATCTGTCTGTTTCTGGTAGAACAATTACCAAGAGCCGAACGGCAGATTCTGCCATTCGGCCCCGACCAATCTC
>JAEEGL016394102.1_pt1 | contig 78628 bp, 55 predicted proteins | sample 9134231 | NCBI WGS metagenome assembly JAEEGL01 (sample SAMN16246548, study PRJNA631951) | gut metagenome | biome: gut microbiome; feature: rumen; material: fiber-attached | host: Bos | place: Iran: Karaj | collected 2018-10 | reverse complement strand
CGATGGTCTCCATGCTCACCATCGCTATTTCTTCCCGCTATATTGGCCCCACAAAGACGGCTATCTTGGGCGTGTTTGAACCTCTTACGGCAATCCTGATAGGTACGCTTATGTTTGGAGAAACGCTAACCGCCAAAATGGCGATAGGAATAGCTGTCTGCGTAGCCGCCGTTGTGTTTATGATCGTAAAGCCCGGGAAGAATAAGGATTACCATTGAGAGTCAGATAAATCGCAATTTATAGGTCTCCCACCAGGAAGAAAAAGGTGACCAAAAGTGACCAAATTTGGTGAATAGAAAATTAAAGACCTTGTAAGTGCTTAAAAATCAATAACTTACAAGGTCTTTAAAGTGCCCCGGGCGGGAATCGAACCCGCACGGCCGTTTCGGGCCAAGGGATTTTAAGTCCCTCGTGTCTACCATTCCACCACCAAGGCGTTTCCCGCAAGGGAGCGGGACTGCAAAGATAACAAAATATTTTCCATTCGGGAAATTCTTTGTATCTTTAAGCCAACATTTAAACCCTCAATATTATGGCATCTCTCAAAGAAATGATCTCGGCCCAGGTTTCTTCCCTCGGCGGCAATCCGAACATTCCCGCCGGCCTGAAGGACAAGGTCCTCGGCGGCCTTTCCGACTCCGTGCTCGGCAGTCTGACGCAGACGGTTACCAAGCCCGGCGGCGTCGAGCAGATCAAGGATCTGGTGACCGGGAAAGTCAAAGCCGCGGATTCGCCCGTGACCGCTCTGGCCGGCAACATCTTCGACAAAGACATTCTCGGAAAGCTCAACCTGGGCGCGGCCGGTGACAAACTCAAAGGCCTCGTCCCGCTGGCAATGGGCAAACTCGGCGGTATCATCAAGGATCAGGACGGCGACGGCGACATCGATCTCGACGACCTCATTCTGATGCTTAAGGGTGGTGACGGCGTCCTCGGTATGGCCAAGGGTATCCTCGGCTCTCTTTTCGGCAGGAAATAACGCCTAATAATACTTCTTTTCTTCGCGGTAGAGCGCGATGAAGATAAAGATGAGCACGGTGAACGCCCACAGGGACGATCCACCGTAGCTCAGCAGTGGCAGCGGGATGCCGATGACCGGCATCAGCCCCACTGTCATACCGACGTTGATAAACAGATGCATAAAGATGCACGCCGCCACGCAATAGCCGTAGGCGGCCGTGAAGGGGTCGCGGCAACGCTCGGAATCCACAATCAGGCGGAAGATCATCAGGACATAGAGGAGGATAACCGCAGCGCAGCCGAGGAAGCCCCATTCCTCGCCAACGGTGCAGAAGATGAAGTCGGTCGACTGCTCCGGGACGAAGCCGTAGGAGGTTTGTGTGCCGTTGAGGTAGCCCTTGCCGGTAAATCCGCCCGAGCCGATGGCAATCATACTCTGGTTGACGTTGTAACCGACGCCTGTCGGGTCGTCTTTCATCCCGAGCAGGACCTCGATGCGTTTGTGCTGGTGGTCGGGCAGGTGATTGAAGATAAAGGGGGTCGTCAGCACGAGAATGAGGCCGATGAGGTAGGCGGCGATCGAGAGATAGCCGGCCGCATCCCGCTTACGGAAAGCCTTGACGGCGAAATAGGGCAGTGCTGCCGCACTCATCGCAAGCAGCAGGTACAGCGGCTTGAAGGCCTTCAGGAATCCGAAGGCGACGTGCGGCTCTTTCCCGGGCAGGGTAACGGTGTAGGTGCTGTTGATCTCATCCTGCGCCGCCGTGATGGCATCGCTGATCAGGGAATGCACCCAGGGCAGCAGTGACAGCACCAGGATGGACCCGGAGAGAATCCAGAACCATTTCCAGAAATGCTTCTCACTGAGTGCATTGATGAAGGAAATGATGGCGATCATAATCAGGATGGCTGCGTAGGGGGATGCCGTCAGCGTCACGATAAACAGGAGAATGACCATCCCCACCAGGCCGATGATCCAGCCCGAGAGGCCGAACCGGTACAGCACGAAGATAAATCCGATGTAGACAAGCGTCGAGCCGGTCTCCTTCTCGCCCAGGATGGCGAGCATCGGGAGGCCGATGATCAGGGCCGCCATCCCCAGGTTCTTGGGCGTCATCAGTTTCAGATTGGGTTGAGCCAGGAATGACGACAGTAGCAGGGCGGTGGATATTTTTGAAATCTCCGCCGGCTGGAAACTCACCGGCCCGAACTGGAACCACGAATGGGAGCCCTTCACCTCGCTTCCGAGGAAGATGACGGCGACCAGTAGCACCACGACCACGCCGTAGATGGGCAGAGAGGCCCGTTGCCACAGGCTGGGCCGGATGACGAAGAGGATCAGGGCGGCGAGCCCGATGGCGGAAGCGATCCAGACGATTTGCTTTCCGGCGCGGAATTCCCAGTCAAAAATCGACGAGGGACCGGCCGACTGGGTCGAGGCGTAAATGTTGATCCAGCCGAAAAAGACCAGCAGCAGGTAATATAGCACCAGCCTCCAGTCGATAGACTGCCGAAGTCCCCTTTCATGAACGTTCCCCTGCATCTACCGCCTCCTCACTTTATAAAGCAGGTTGCCACCCCGCATTCGGGCTTCCAGATCCTTCCTTTCGCCGGGAGCGATCTCTCCGTTGAGGTATTTCTCCACCATCAGGGACGCGATAGGGGCTGCCCAGGCCGCCCCGAATCCGCCGTTCTCCACATAGGCGGCTACGGCAATCTTCGGGTTATCCATCGGTGCGAAGCACATAAAGACCGAGTTGTCGTCGCCGCGAGGATTCTGCGCGGTTCCGGTCTTGCCGCAGATATTCAGCCCCGGCACGTGGGCGACCGAGGCCGTTCCACCGGAACCGGCGCCGCTGTTGACGGCCCGCCACATTCCCCGGATTACCTTCTTGAACTGCGTCGTGTCGACCATCGTGTACTGCCGCTCGTGGTATTTGGGGTCGATCGTGATTCCTTCGGAGTCCCGGATTACATGCGGAATGTAATAGTAGCCCCGGTTGGCGACCGTGGCGCAGAAATTGGCCAGATGCAGGGGCGTGACACCGATTTCACCCTGGCCGATCGACAGGGAGATGACGGTGAGGGCATTCCAGCGTCCCTTGTACATCTTGTCGTACCGCTTGGCCGTGGGAATGGTGCCGCCGAGTTCGGCGGGGAAATCGCTCCCGAGCTTACGGCCGAAGCCGAAACTCTCCACGTAGTCGTGCCAGGCGGTGAACGCCTCTTCCAGCGAAGCGTATTTCTTATTCTCCAGGATGTTTTTCAAGACGTAGCAGTAGTAGGCGTTGCACGACATCATAATCGACTCCTCCATATTGAGGGGGGATTTGTGGACGTGGCAGCCCAGTACCTGATTGCCGTAATGGTACCCTTTGAAGCAGGAATAGGAATATTCGGGCCGCAGGACCCCTTCCTGCAGGCCGATCAGGCCGTTAACGACCTTGAAGCAGGATCCGGGAGGGTAAGATGCCTGTACCGCCCGGTTGAACATCGGCTTGTAGGGATTGGAGGAAATGCTCTCCCAATGCTTCCCGATATCGGACAGGACGTTAACGTCGATACCCGGCGAAGACACCATCGCGAGGATCTCCCCGGTGGACGGCTCGATGGCGACGAGGGCGCCGACCTTGTTGCGCATCAGGATCTGGCCATAGCGCTGGAGTTCGGCGTCGATGGTGGTCACAATGTCCTTCCCCGGGACGGCCTCCTTGTCCAGTTCCCCGTCTTTATAGCGCCCCTCGATTTTGCCCCGGGAGTTCTTGATGTAAATGTTGTAGCCCTTCTCCCCACGGAGATCCTTCTCGCGGGCGGATTCGATGCCGGTCCGGCCGGCATAGTCGCCGGGCTTGTATTCCCCTTCGTTCTTCTTGATGTAATCCGCGTCCACCTCGGAGACGTAGCCGAGCAGGTTGCCGCCGGCGTTGATGGGGTATTCCCGGACGCTGCGGGCCTGTCCCCGGAATCCGGGGAATTTGTAGATCTTCTCGTTGAAGCGGTAGTAGGTCTCGACCGGAATCTGCTTGAGCATCACCACCGAGTTGTAGCCGATCTTGCGGATGTCGCGGTTGTATTCCGCCATTTTCTCGCGGACGAAGTCCGGATCCACGTCCAGCAGGGAGGCGAATTCCAGCGTGTCGAACTGCGTTACCTCCTGCGGCGTCACCATAATGTCGTAGGCGACCTTGTTGCCCACCAGAATCCGTCCGTTGCGGTCGTAGATGACCCCACGGGTGGGATACACGACCTCGTACTGCGTCGACTGCATAGAGCCGACCCGTTTGTACTTGGGATTGAGGATCTGAATGGAAAAAATCCGCCCCAGGAGCAGCAGAGCTACCACTCCCAGCCCGATCAAGAGTGTGGTGGCGCGGGGATTTTTCATTTCCGGGACGAATCAGGGGCGAGGGTATCCACCAGAAGGATCGAGACGGCGTAACCGGCGGCCAGGGAGGCCACGAAACGGGCGAGGTTGAAGGAGAAAGGACGCGTGCCCGCTCCGTCCGCCAGGATATAGACCACCAGGAACAGGGCCTGGACGATCACCAGGGCGATGGAGACCTTGCCGAGTCCGCTCTTCTTGATGGAGAAATCTTCGTTCCGGGCGAATAACTCCTCGCCGAAGACCAGCTGGATGACTATCTTGCGCACAAAGGCCACCGGAACGATCGCGAGGGTGTTGATGCCCAGGAGTCCCTCCGAAAGGAGATCGACCAGAAGTCCCGTCACGAAGGCGATGCACAGGGCCGCCGTCGTGGAGAAGCGGATCGGGATACACAGCACCATCACGGGAAGAATACTCAGCAGGACGTAGGCCGACAGATGGAAATAATTGCATATCACCATCTGGATGAGCACGAGTAGGGCGTAGGTCAGGAAGAAATTGTACTGTTTCATCGCGCAAGCCCGTTGATTTCGTCCCGGGAGAGATTGTTGACGACCGTGACATAACGGATGGCCGTGAAATCCTGGAACAGTTCGACTTTGACTTCGTTGGAGGAGCCGTTCACCACCCGCGACTTACCGGCGGTGCCGAGCGGGATGTCGGGCGGGAAGATGGCGGAGAAGCCGCTGGTATAGACCGTATCGCCTTCTTCATAGTTGAAATGAAGCGGAATATCCCTCACGACGCAGTGAGAGGAACCGGATCCCGTCCAAGTCAGCGAACCGGCCGCCCCTTCCGCCCCGAGCCGGGCGCTGACGCTGATGTCGGTATTCATCAGCGAGAGGGCGTACGAATGGTGCTTCCCCACCGCGTCGATGATGCCTACCACGCCTCGTCCGGTGATGATGCCCGAATTCTCCACCACCCCGTCCTCAGAGCCTTTGTTGATGATGAGATAGTTGTGCTGCTTGTTGCGGCTGATCTTCACCACTTCTGCCGGGATGTAGCTGAAATTCTTGACATACTTGATGAACGGAATGCTTCGGGAAATGGAATCGATGTAGGCGTCGCTTCCTTCTCCCTTGACCTGGGCGAGTTCGGTGCGAAGATTGAAATTTTCCAGCGCAAGGGCCTTGTTTTCCTTCCCGAGCGAGAAATAATGCTTGATGTTCTCGCTTCCGCCCCAGACCGCCGCCATAAATTTGTGGGCGCCCCGGGCGAACCAAACGTCCTGGAGGGAATCGTTCCGGCGGATCAAGTGGATAGCAGCAACCTCCATCAAGATGAAGATTGCTGCGCTGACGATGATCGGGACAATTTTCCGCTCCTTGGGCATTAGCGCATCAGGAATGAATAGTTGTCCGTATTCTTAAGGGCGATGCAGGTGCCCCGGGCCACGGCGTGGAGCGGATCCTCGCTCACGTGGAACGGGATGTTGACCTTCTCGGAGAGGCGCTTGTCAAGGCCCCGGAGAAGGGCGCCGCCGCCCGAGAGGAAGATGCCGTTGTTGACGATGTCGGAATAGAGCTCCGGCGGGGTCTGCTCCAGTACGTGGAGGATGGCCGCTTCGATGCGGGCGATGGATTTGTCGAGGCAGTGGGCGATTTCCTGGTAGGTGATGGTCGCTTCGACCGGATGGGCCGTCATCATATTCGGGCCCTTGGCCTTGAACGCCTCCGGCTCCACCTCCAGCTCGGGGATGACGCTGCCGACCGCGATCTTGATTTTCTCGGCGGTCGTCTCGCCGACCTTGATGTTGTGCTGCTGGCGAAGGTAGTTCTGAATGTCGCTCGTGAAGACGTCGCCTGCAACGCGGATGCTGTCCTGCACGACGATGCCGCCCAGGGAAATGACGGCAATCTCGGTGGTGCCGCCACCGATGTCGACGACCATATTGCCCTTCGGAGCCTCCACGTCGAGGCCGATACCTAGGGCGGCGGCCATCGGCTCGAAAATCAGGTAGACGTCACGGCCTCCGGCGTGCTCCGAAGAGTCACGGACGGCCCTGATTTCGACCTCCGTCGAACCGGACGGGATGCCGACGACGATCTTGAGGTTCGGGGCGAAGAGGGTCTTGCGGCGGTTGTTGACCTGTTTGATGAAACCGCGGATCATCAGCTCCGCGGCATTGAAGTCCGCGATGACGCCGTCCCTGAGGGGGCGAACCGTCTTGATGCCGGGGTTGGTGCGCTCGTTCATCAGCTTGGCCGTCTGTCCCAGTGCCTTGAGCTTGCCGGTGGCGTTGTCAATGGCGACGATGCTCGGCTCGTCCAGCACGATCTCGTCATTCTGGAAGATGACGGTATTGGCCGTACCGAGGTCGATGGCCAGCTGCTGCGTCATAAAGGAAAAAAACGAAAATGCCATATCTTTTCTGTTAGGGGTCAAAAAATCGTGTAGTCCGACAAAATTACGAAAAATTTCTATATTTGCATAATTATATTGTATGCCAACGCCGCGAAAGAAATTTTTGATTGTCACGGATGCCGTTCCCGGATGGGACCTGGCGGGGCAGGATGTGCTCCGGATCTGTATCCGGAAATTCGCGGAGGTTTGTCCCGACATCCGGGTGCTGGTCATTCTTCCCGCAGGGAAAATCCGCTCCTGGATGAATTACTGCAGCGTATCCAATTTCAACTGCCCCCAGTCCGTGATCCCGGCGGCATTCACGCCGTACCATTCCCTTAAAAAGGCGTTGGAGCGGGTGCCGGCAGATGCGATTGTGGCGATTCACGACGGGCGGCGTCCGCTCGTCAGTCACCGGCTTATCCGCGAAATGTTCCGCCGGATGGAGGAGGGTGCCCGTGCGCTCATTCCCGTCGTCCTCTCGGCAGAAGGGGTGATGGAGAATTCGGCAGAGGGCGTCCGGCCTGTTCCCGCTTCCCCGGCCCTCCTGGCCCAGACCCCCCAGCTGTTTCTCTCGGATGACATCAAGGCGGCTTACCAGCAGGCGTACGACCCCCGCTTCACCGATCCTGCATCCGTCGCGGCGGGAATAAACATACCTCTCACCCCGGTGGAGGGAGAGAGGTACAATATCCGCGTCGATACCCCGGAGGACCTGTCCGTCGCCGGGGCTCTCCGGCAACTCTCTATTGCCGCGAAGAATAGCTGACGTTCTTGAAATCCTTGACCCAGACCTGGCGCTCGATGGCTTCGTCGAGTGAAATCATCGTCTCCGTGGACTGGATGTAGGGGATCTTCTGGATGGTGTTCAGGAGGATTTCCATCAGGTGGTCATTGTCGAGGCAGTATGCCTTGGCGAGGATACCGTATTTGCCGGTTACAAAATGACACTCCACGATTTCGGGAATCTTCTTGAGGTTGGCCACCACTTCGGGATATTTGTTGGCCTCCGAGAGGCTGATGCTGATGAAGGCGCAGACATTGAGTCCGAGCGCCTGGGGCTTGACAAGCAGGCGGGAGCCGGTGATGACGCCGTTCGCTTCCAACCGCTTGACGCGCTGATGGATAGCCGCGCCGGATACGCCGCATTCCCTGGCGATCTCCAGAAAAGGCATCCGGGCGTTCTTGACGAGAAAAGAGAGAATTTTCTGGTCGGTCTGGTCGATGTGATATGTTGCCATTTCGTTCATTAATTGAAGTCCACGGCAAATATAAGAATAATTTTTAAAATATTTACTTACGGAATGTTACTTTTTACGGGAAAATTTCCGAAAAGTTTTTTTCGCAGGCCCTGATTCGTTGATAATGGATAGGCACTCCGCTTCCGTCAGGGCTGCGGCGTCTTTTCCGCGGGGGATTTTGTAGTTGGCGCCGTCCTTTTTCAGGTACGGGCCGTACTTCCCGTTGATGATCTGGATGCCGCTGCCGTCAAAACTGGCCAGGACGGCATTGACGGGCGTTTTGCCACTGTCCTCAGCGAGGAGGGCGGCACATTCCTCGAGGGTGACTGTCAGCGGGTCCTTGCCCCGGGGGAGCGACATATTCTTTTCTCCGTATTTGAGATAAGGTCCGTAGCGGCCCTTCGTGGCGATGACGGGGATGCCGTTGATCTCACCGACGTTCCGCGGCAGCTCGAACAGCTTCAGCGCCTCCGCCAGGGTGATCGTTTCGATCAGCTGCCCCTTTCCGAGGGATGCGAACTGGCGGTTTTCGCCCTCTCCCTTCTGGATGTAGGCGCCGAATTTGCCGAAGCGGGCCGTCAGCGGCTCGCCCGTGGCGGGGTCATTCCCGATCAGGCGTTCCACTTTTTCCGGATTCGCGGCATTCATTACTTTGCCGACCACGCTGTGGAAGGGCGTGTAGAAAGCGGAAAGGGTATTTTCCCAGGACGTCTTTCCTTCGGCGATGCGGTCGAAATCTTCCTCTACGCGCGCAGTGAAATCGTAGTCCATAATCTCCGGGAATTCCTTCACGAGGAAATCCGAGACGATGATGCCGATTTCCTGCGGCATCAGCTTGCGTTTCTCCGCACCGACCGTCTCGACTTTGTGCGAGGCCTTGATGGTGCTGCCGGTGAGGGTGAGGTTCTCTACCTCGAATTTCTTTCCTTCCTTGTCACCCTCGGTGATGTAGCCCCTGCCGGCCGAGAGGGTCGGGACGATGGTGCCCCAGGTGGAAGGCCGGCCGATTCCGAGCTCTTCCAGTTTGCGGGTCAGGGTGCCCTGTGAATAGCGCTGGGGAGGTGCGGTGAATTTGCACTGGGCGCTGATGGTTTTGGCTTCCATCCTGTCGCCGGTATGGATTTCGGGGAGAATGGCCTCTTCGCCTTCCGCCTCGTCTTCTTCATCTCCTCCGGTGTAAAGCTTGAGGAAGCCGTCGAAGAGAATTTCCGCGGCGGCAGCGGCATATCGCTCGCTACGGCGGTCCGAAGCGATTTTGACGGTGGTGGAAAGCACCCGGGCGTCCGCCATCTGGCTGGCCAGTGTGCGCTTCCAGATCATCCGGTAGAGTTTCTTTTCCTGGGCGGTACCTTCGATGTCCGTGTGGGTGATGAAGGTGGGCCGAATGGCTTCGTGGGCCTCCTGGGCGCCTTTCGCACGAGTCTTGTATTGGCGGACCCGGGAATACTCTTCTCCCCACTGGTCGATAATGAAATTCTTGGCGGTTGAGATCGCAAGGCCGCTGAGGTTGGTGGAGTCGGTTCTCATATAAGTAATGAGACCGCGCTCGTAGAGCTGCTGGGCGATGCGCATCGTCGTATTGACGGGGAAATGCAACTTGCGCGAGGCTTCCTGCTGGAGGGTAGAGGTTGTGAATGGAGCGGCGGGGCTTCGGGTTCCTTCCTTCTTATCGACGCTCTCGACGGTGTAATTCGCGCCGATGCTGTCCTCCAGGAAGGTGCGAGCCTCCTGCTCCGAGGGAAATTTCGTGTCGAGCAGAGCCTTGATTTTGACGCCGGCGGGGGCCCCTTCGGGATGGAATACGCCTTCCACCCGGTAGAAAGGCTCGCTGTGGAAGTCCATAATCTCTTTTTCCCGCTCGACGATGAGGCGAAGGGCAACGCTCTGGACGCGGCCGGCCGAAAGTTTCGGCTGGATTTTCCGCCAGAGGACGGGAGAGAGCTCGAACCCGACGAGGCGGTCGAGGATGCGGCGCGCCTGCTGGGCGTCCACGAGGTTCATATCGATCTGCCGGGGATGCTGGAGGGCTTCCCGGACGGCATTGGGGGTAATTTCGTGGTAGGTGATCCGTTTGGTGCGGGCCGGGTCGAGGCCGAGCACTTCCGCGAGGTGCCAGGAGATGGCTTCTCCCTCGCGGTCGGGATCGGAGGCGAGATAGATGGTCTCGGCCTGGGCGGCCAGGGCCTTGAGTTCTTTCACGACGCGGGCCTTGTCGGCCGGGATCTCGTATTCCGGCCGGAATCCGTGGGCAACGTCCACGCTGAGCTTCTTCTCGCTCAGGTCCCGGATGTGTCCCCGGGAAGAAACGACCTTGTATTTCTCCGTTTCCTTTTTCAGGAATTCACTGATCTCCCTGGCTTTGGTCGGTGACTCGACGATGACTAGATTCCCCTCCATTTGGCGTAATTTTTTTGCAAACATACGACAAAGCGCGGAAAATAAAAAATTGAATTTTTTCAAAAATAATCCTTATTTTTGTATTTTGTATAGAATTTTGAAGACTGAATCTTGCCGATGATAACGAAGAAAAAATTCTTTTGCTGGTTCTGGGGGCTGCTGGCCCTGCCCTTCCTGGGCGTGGCGCTGCTTCTGGTGCTGGTAAATGCGTTTGCCGACATTCCCACCTTCGAGGAATTGGAGAATCCGCCGACGATGCTGGCTACCCAAGTCATCTCCCGCGACCGCCAGGTCCTCACGACATACCATATCGAAAACCGCGTCTACATTCCCCAGGATGGTATCCCCGACAATCTGGTCCATGCGGCCATCGCTACCGAGGATGTCCGTTTCTACGACCATTCGGGCATCGACATCAAGAGTCTCTTCCGGGTGCTGTTCAAGACCATCCTGATGAGCCGCAGCAGCCAGGGCGGCGGCAGTACCATTTCCCAGCAGCTCGCCAAGGCGCTTTATCCGCGTCCCGAGGACGAGCGCATCAGCAAGCCCAAGATGGTCGTCATCAAGCTCAAGGAGTGGATTACCGCCGTCAAGCTGGAGAAATTCTTCACCAAGGAAGAGATTATGAATATGTATCTCAACGAGGTGTTCTTCGGCTCCCATTCCTACGGCATCCAGGCGGCGTCCAAGCATTTCTTCGCCAAGGATCCCATCAAGCTCCGTCCCGAGGAGAGCGCCGTGCTGATTGGCGCCATCAACAAGCCGACGCGCTACAACCCCAACCTCAATCCCGAAAATTCCCTCAAGCGGCGCAACTTCGTCCTTTCCCAGATGGAAAAGGCCGGTTTCCTCACGGAACGCCAGCTGGATTCCCTCCAGAAAATCCCGATCAAGACCTCCACGGCGGTGGAAGACCGCACCATTGGCACCGCTCCGTACTTCCGCGATATGCTCCGCAAATATATGGAGGCGGACAAGCCCCGGAAGCGCGCTTATCAGCAAGAGGAAGAATACCGGGTGGATTCGCTCCTGTGGGAGGATGATCCGCTCTACGGCTGGCTCAACAAAAATGTCCGTAACGACGGCACCCCTTACGACCTGGACCGGGACGGCCTCCGCATCTACACGACCCTCGATTCGCGGATGCAGCGCTATGCCGAGCAGGCCGTGGCCGAGCACCTCGGCAAGACACTCCAGAAGACGCTGGATTCCGAGCTCAAGTGGCGCAAGCATTTCCCCTTCTCCAACAACGTTTCCGAGAAGATCATCGCCACGACGATGGCCCAGGGCCGCGAATGGAGTGACCGTACCCGGATGATGCGGCTCGACGGCAAGAGCGACCGCGAGATCGCCAAGAGCTTCAGCGAGAAGCAGAAAATGCGCCTGTTTACCTGGAATGCGCCGGGCTACGTCGACACCCTGATGACCCCGGACGACTCCATCCGCTACTACAAGTCCTTCCTCCGGGCAGCCTTTATGGCCATCGAGCCCGGATCCGGCCACGTCCGCGCCTACGTCGGCGGTCCGGATTACCGCTACTTCAAGTACGACAACGTCCGTCAGGGCAAGCGACAGGTGGGCTCCACCATCAAGCCGTACCTCTATACGCTTGCCATGGAGAGCGGGATGGATCCGTGCACCGAGATTGACACCAAGGATGTCCAGATCAGCATCGGCCGCGGCCGCTTCTGGGCGCCGAAGGATCCGCACAAGCCCGGCGTCATCAGCCTCCGTTCGGGGCTTGCCGCCTCGTCCAATATGGCTTCCGCCTACCTGATGCGGGAATTTGGCCCCGACGCCGTCATCCGCACGATGCACAAGATGGGCATCACTTCGTACGTCGAGCCGGTTGTTTCGCTCTGCGTGGGCTCGGCCGACCTTTCCGTCTTTGAGATGGTGGCGGCTTATAACACCTTCCCGGGTTACGGCGTCTATTCCTCGCCGATGTTCGTCACCAAGATTGAAGACCGGGAGGGTAATGTCATCTCCGAGTTCTCCGAGCACCGCCGTGCGGCCATCTCTGCCCGGGCCGCTTCCGCCATGATCTCGATGATGCAGTCCGTGATCGACGCCGGTACGGGCGGACGTCTCCGGTATGCGTATGGCCTCCGCGGCCAGATCGCCGGCAAGACCGGCACTACCAACGACAACTCCGACGGCTGGTTTATCGGCTATACGCCCAAGATCACGGCCGGTGTCTGGGTGGGCGCGGAAGACCGCTATGTCCACTTTACCTCCACTGCCCTCGGACAGGGCGCCAATATGGCCCTTCCGATCTGGGGACTTTGGATGAAGAAGGTGCTGGCCGACGGGACGCTGGGCATCTCCGCCACGGATACGTTCTCATCCACCGTGGCTGTCGGCTGCTCGACCCCGCCCCGCCAGCGTGAGGAAACCAAGGCTTTGGAAGAAGAATATTTTTAATCTATGGCAAAGTATAAAGTCATCGCCGTAATTTACGGCAGCGATTCATCAGAGTGGGAAGTCTCCTGCCGGAGCGGCGAATTCACCGCCTCCTGTATTGACGGCGCCACCTACGACGTGTATGAGATTTTCGCCCGGTTCGGGCGCTGGGAACTGGTCGCGATGCGCCGGCGCAATGCAATGCGGGTACCCTTCCCGGAAGGCTCCCGTCCCGAGATCGACAAGAGTGATTTCTCCGTCAGCGTGCTCGGCGAGAAGATCCACTTCGAGTTTGCGTACATTATGCAGCACGGCTTCCCGGGCGAGACCGGGCAGATGCAGGGGTATCTGGAGATGCTCGGCATCCCGTATTCCGGCTGCAGCGCCTTCGTCTCCGCCGTCGCTTTCGACAAATTCTCCTGTAAATGCTACCTGCAGGGGATGGACTGCGTCAAGCTGCCGGATTTCGACCTGGTCCGCGAGGGGTTCGATGACGTGGAGGCTTTCTCCGCCAAGATTCTCTCCCGCCTGCGCCTGCCGATTTTTGTCAAGCCCACCGGCGCCGGTTCTTCCTTCGGCATTACCAAGGTCAAGATGTCATCCGCCCTGCCGGAAGCCATTCGTTTCGCCTTCACCGAGGGCCCGACCGTCATCGTCGAAGAAGATGTTCACGGACGGGAACTGACCTGCGCCGTCTATTTCGACGGGAAGGAGGTCCGCGCCCTTCCGGTCATCGAGATCGTGACGGAGAACGAATATTTCGACTACGATGCCAAGTACAATGGCCATAGCCGCGAACTCTGCCCCGCGCCCATTCCCGACGAGATGGCCGCCGAGGTGCAGGAGGCTTCCCGGCAGATTTATGCCCGCCTGGGCTGCCGGGGCGTGGTCCGGATGGATTACATCCGTTCCGACGACGGCCTGTATTTCCTGGAAGTCAACACCATTCCCGGGATGACGAGCGCCTCGCTCGTGCCGAAGATGGTCCGCACGGCCGGGATTGATATGACGGCATTTCTTTCGGCCATCATCGAGAATTCGTAATGCTCCTTTCCGCTTTTCTGCAGCGGGGAATGTCTGCGCTTTCGCTCCGGTATCCGGAAGGCGAGGCGCGGAGCATCCTGTCGTTGCTTTGCGGGGAATTGCTGGGGACGAAAAGTTATACGCATATCCTGGATCCTTCCTTCGCCGTGGATCCCTCTCGGGAGGCGGAGCTGGAGGAGGCGCTTGTCCGGCTGCAGGAGGGGGAGCCCGTTCAATATGTTTTGGGAAAGGCGGCCTTTTTTGGCCGGGATTTCCGGGTTGGCCCCGGCGTGCTGATTCCCCGGCCCGAGACGGAACAGCTCTGTGAGATGGTCCTGTCCGCCTGCCGGGAGACGGCGGAACCTGCCATCCTTGACCTGTGCACGGGAAGCGGCAATATCGCCTGGACCCTCGCCCTGGAGCATCCCGGGGCCTGTGTGACCGGGGTGGACAAGTCTTCAGCTGCGCTGGAAATCGCTGAAAGCCAGCCTTTCTCCGCGCGCTTCCGTCCCCGTTTCGTCCGGGCGGATATCCTGGTCGAACCGGACGGTTTTCCTGCTGGGGGATTCGACATAATCGTTTCCAATCCGCCTTATATTCTCGATTCGGAACGCGAGGCGATGCGCGACAATGTACTCCGCTACGAGCCGCAGGAGGCGCTGTTCGTTCCGGACGAGGATCCGCTGCTGTTTTACCGCGCCGTTGCGCGTTGGGCCGGAGCCTTTTTGCGCCCCGGCGGACAATTATTTGCAGAAATCAACGAGGATCTCGGACTTTCGGCTAAGGCGCTGATGGAGGCTCTTGGATTCTGCAATGTGTTGATTCATAAGGATTTCTACGGGAAGGACCGCTTTGTCTCCTGCTGCAAGTTGCAGTGATTTTTCGCGGAGTCTGAATTTTTAACAGGCTGATATCCAGGTATTTGAAAATTTAAAATGCACTTATCCGTCAGTGGTTTGCACTAACGGATAATTCCTGTTCTCTTTGTAACCGGAACTAAAATTTTGACAGTTATGAAAAAGAGAACTTACCCCGCAAGGAGACTCGTCCTTGCCACCCTCGCCCTTTCGCTCCTCGCCTGCGAACACCTCGATGACAATCTCCGCGATCACACTTCCGGCAAAGAGCCGCTTCCCTCCTGCGTGACCCTCGAAGAGGTTGCGCAGATTCTCTCCTCGGTCGAGCTCGGCGCTTCCCAGATGGGAGAAGTCCACGATGCCGTCACTTCCTCCACCGGCAATGGTTACGACGAAGAGTACACGATGAAAGACCTCTTCGCTTCTCCCGGCACCGGTGTAGGTGAAGACCCTGTAAAAGCGCCGGCCAAATCATACGAAACACCCCTCCGGGATCTTCTTGCCGATGCGGTTGCCGCTCGCTATGGCACCAAGGCCGCTGATGGTGGAGTCAGCGCCGATGAGTTCCTGGACGCCCTGACCGGCTCGGACGTGCAGATTTACTGGCCGTTCTCCGAGGGCTGGGATGGCGCGTCCGCTCCGGTCATTACCTTCGACCCCGAAGACAATTCCGACAAAAACTACGGCTTCGTTGCCGGTGAAAACGGCACCCTGGAGCGTGTGATCGTCGATGAAGAGATGGCCCGTTCGCGCCCCGTATGGGTTGTCAACCGCAACGACGACGCTTCTTACCGCAGCCTGGAAGTGCTGCGTCGCGAGGACCCCGACTGGGGCACCGGCGGCGGCATCATTAGCGTCAAAGGGGCTGACTCCGGCAGCGACATCAAAACCTGGGTGCTCCGCTCCTTTAAAGCCAACCGCAGCTACGATTCCTGGTTCGCCGGGGCCTCCGAATTCTTTGTGAAATGCGGTGCCGTGGAGAGTTTTACGGCCAAGACGGTCGATGACCTGTCGCTCTACAACCCGACCGTCACCGATTTTATGGTTGTCGTCAAGCGCAGCCAGATCGGCGAAGAGGTCCCGTTCAACGCCGTATTGGTGTCGGAGTGGACCGATCAGCTCAGCCAGGTGGCCTTTATGATCATTGAAGATGATGGCGGCAAGCGCACTTCCTGGAAGTGCTCGAGCAAGGTGACGGTCAAGTCGAAAGTGTACAGTTTCGATGTCGATCTTCCGCTCAATTCGTCCGACGATATCGTCTGGCGCGGCCAGCTCTCCCGCCGCTACGTCGAAAAGTACAGCGGCAAGATAGGGAACTTCGGCGATGTGGAACTCGCTTTGGAACTGCTATGATTACGCCTTAGCCGAGAACGGTCATTTCGCAACGGGCGCAGTCAAAGCCGAGGCGGAGACGGCGGCCGTTGTTCTCAAGATAGAGCGGCCCAGTCTCCGCCGCCCCTTGATGGATGGGACACAGGCCCAGCTCATACCGAATGCAATACTTCGATCGCATCAGTTCGGCGCCGTGAGCAGGTGCACATTCGTAGGCCTTGTCGATTTCGACGGCCCCGCGCCTCCGGTACGTCTCTTCGGCCAGATGGTTGGCGACATTTTCCTTGTAGGAGACCCTCTTGGGAGCGGGCACGTCCTGGACGCTTCCTTCTCCCATCGGGATTCTCCGGCAGGGTTCAGCATTTAGCATAACGGCCAGCTGCCGGCGGATATCGTTGAGGAAGGCGGCACCGAGAAGAGGCAGGCTGCCATCCGTCCGAAGGTTGCGGATATAGTCTGTTTTGAAAGCATAGATATCGGTTTTCTTGCTCAGCTGGCTCCGGATCATCGTCTCCATCCGTTCCCTGTCACGGGCCGTTTCTTCCGAAGAGGGGACGGTGACGGCCACCTGCCGTCCGTCCTCCGAACGGGCTTCCGCGAGAATTTCCTCGTCCTTCAGAAGGACATCGACATGCACGTCCATCTCCCGCTTGCCCTTCTCGGAGCGAAGCCGCCGCTCGAAGTCGGCACTGACGTTGCGGTACAGGCGCATTCCCGTTCGCAGGCCGGCTACGGCCTTGCACTGGATGACATTCCCGGAGCAGATATCGCCCCGGAATCCGATCACCTCTCCCCGGGCGTCGGCAAAGCAGAAGCCGTCGCCGTTGGCGAGCGTGAGAGGGCAGTTCCGGAGCGTGATGTGGCAGTTGTTACCTGTCTCGCGGACAGTCGCGACGGTCCCAGCCAGTTCTCCAGTGCTCTTGGCAATGTCCATCGCAGAAAGATTCCGCTGCCGGCCATCCAACAGCAGGGTGGAATACCCCCGGTTGAAGGTCTTGCCGAGATCCGGGGCGAAGGCGGTGGTCCCGTGGCCGTAGGCGGCACGGGCAAACTCTGTCGGGTAAGCCCGACAGAGGGCGTCAAGTGCCTCAGAATAGGCTTTCACCGTATTCATCACGTAGGATCGGTTCTTGAGCCGTCCTTCAATCTTGAAAGAACACGCACCCGCGCGCGCAAGGTCTTCCAGGCGTCCGAGGAGATTCATATCGCGAAGGGAGAGGAGCGCCTTGCTGCGCACCAGCGTATTCCCTTTCCCGTCCACCAGGTCGTAAAGGCTCCGGCAGGCCTGGATACAGCGCCCCCGGTTGGCGCTCCGGCCTTCGATGGCCTGCGATAGGTAGCACTGGCCGTTGTAGCAGACGCAGACGGCTCCGTGCACAAAGACTTCAATTTCGGCCGCTACTGCCTCAGAGACGGCACGGATTTCCTGCAGCGTGAGTTCCCGCTCCAACACCAGCCGCGAAAAGCCGAGGCTCTCCAGGAACCGGGCCCGCTCCGGCGTCCGGATTGAGCACTGTGTGGAAGCGTGCATCGGAATCTTCACGCCCCGTTCCCGGGCCATCGCAAGTACGGCCGGGTCCTGCACGATCAGCGCATCTGCTCCTGCCTTAGCTAGCGCTTCTACCAAATTCCCCACCCGCTCAAGTTCGTCGTCAAAAAGGATGGTATTGACCGTCACGAAAATGCGCACACCGAACCGGTGTGCGTACGAGCAGAGCGTCGCAATGTCTTCGACGCTGTTGCCTGCATCCTGCCTGGCTCCGAACTCCCTGGCGGCGATATACACCGCATCGGCACCGCAGTCAATGGCTGCGATGCCGATGTCGAGGGTTCTTGCCGGAGCAAGCAGTTCGAGATGCGTCATTTATTTGATCGTGGCGAGCTGCTGCTTGGCTGCTTCGGCGTATTTGGCGCTGGTAAGCAACTGATTGTAATACTCCTTGGCCATAGCCTTGTCTCCGATCTTCTGGGCGCTGGCCGCAATCGTGTATTTCACGTCTTCGGCATCCTTGGCCTTGGGATCGATTTCAAGATACTTGATGTAAGCCTCATTGGCTTCTTTGACCTTGCCCGTTTTGGAGTACAGGACGCCCAGCGAGCGATAGTTGCCGGCGCTTTCGACATATCCGTTGGCGAGGGTCATCGCCTCAATGGCCTCGGCGAATTTTCCACCCTTTTGGGCAGCAATGGCTTTCTGCTGGAAAATCTTGGCCAGGCGGGGATTGGCCTGCTTGTCCTTGCCGTTGGCGGCGGCGAGCTTATAAGCCTCCACGGCTTCGTCGACCTTGCCGAGCGACTGCAGGGCAATGGCAGACTTCAGGTGGGTCTGACCATCTTCGGGATTGGCTTCGAGTACCTTGGCGAAGTCTGCCAGGGCGGCCTCGAAATTCTTCTCACTGAAGAGTTTGGAGCCACGTCGGTTGTAAACCGTAGTGAACAGGTCGGGAATCTCGAACAGGACGTCGGGATTGTCATATTCCTTGGCGGCGGCTTCCGTCGCGGTCAGGTTCTCGAGGGCGGCGTCATAATCGCCTTCGTTGATGTGCGATTTGGCAATCGAGAGCATCAGCGGAGGGATGGCGTTTTTGCAGTTGCCCACGAGTTCGGCACCTTCGTCGCCGAGGGCTTCGCCCTGCTTCAGAGCCTCTTTGAGGCCATCCAGGGCACCGGCTTTGTTGGTCTCGGCCAGCGAGAGGGCGGTGTTGTACGTTTCGAGCGCGGCATTGAGATCCTGGGCGAAAGCGACTCCCGCCGTCAGTGCGAGCGCAGCAAGAAGGGTAACGGTCTTTTTCATCTCACAAAATTTTTATTCGTTCGTTTTCCGGTCAGAATGCAAATTTAATGATTTTGTTTTAATTTTGCATCTGAAAGTTTATTTCAATGGTCCGACTGAGGAAACATATCCTTTTCGTAGCGGCCGTGCTGTGTTTTTCAATAAGTGTGCCAGCGCGGGAATTGCCGCGTCTCGGCGCTGAGAAAAACATTCGGACCGGGACCCTTGAAAACGGCATCCAGTACTATCTGGCTGCGGTTCCGGAGAAAAAAGGCTTTGCTGACATCGCTCTTGTCCGAAAAGGCGAAGTTCCCTCCGCCGTGACGGCAGCCCAGATGAAGGGCGTCGAAAAATTCGCCGGGACCAGCCCGGAGCGATTTCTCATCCGCAATGGGATCGGCGCCGGGGGAAGGGGCTATTTCGAGGACCGGGACGGCTCTACGGTCTTCCGATTTCAGGATGTCCCGATGTACGACACGGCCGTCGCGGATTCGACCCTCCTGCTGACCTTTGCCCTGATTGCCGAATCGCCCGCCCCCCAGTCCCTCTTCATCGCGGGGGACATCACTCCCGATGAGATTCTCCGCAAAATGGGCCTATTCTCGATGCTGGTCCCGTATCAGCGCCGGGAGGCCGTGGAAGAGGAGTATGTCTGGGAGCCGTATATTTCCCCTTCTTTTACCTTCTCCAAACTGGAAGGGACGGACGAGGCATCGGTTTCCGTGACCTATTTTGCCCCGCGCACTCCGCGGAGGTATATGGACACGGCCCAGCCGCTCATTATGGATATCTTTGCCAAAGAATTCGAATTGATCGTCAAGCGGCGGCTCAGTGAAAGGCTGCAGGCAAAGGGGATCCCTTATTCGTCCATCGAGGTGGATTATCTCCGCAGCGCCGAGACGTCCGGCGACGTAAAATATACGATTGTCATCGACACGGATAAGGACCACGTAGATGCCGCGATGGAGGAGATTTCCCGGAATGTGGCCTCCCTGGCCGAATTCGGGGTGGGAAAGGATGATTTCGTGGATGCCCGGGGGCGGCTCTTGCCGTATTTCAGGACGCGGGCCCGGACCCGGCCCTCCAACCGGTCCTATCTCGACCGCTGCATCCATTCCTGGCTGTACGGATCATCTCTGGCCGCCCGGAGCGAAGAATACCGGATTTTTTCGCGGCGGCCCTCGCTGGATTCCTCGGGCCTCGGTTTCTTCAACCGAATGGCGGCCTCATTCCTCAATCCTTCCTGCAATGCAGATATCCTGTACGAGGCCCCGCTTGACACGCTGGACGATCTGGACGCCTTCTTCCGGTACAACCTGACCTATCTGGAAGGCTCGACGATCGCTCCCCGGTCCGCGGCTGAATCTCCCCGCGGCGACACCCTTTCGCTCGTCGGCAAGGGACCGCGGGTCAAAGTCCGCAAGGAGGCCGTGGATCCCGTTACGGGCGGCGCGTTATGGACGCTTTCCAACGGATTCCGGGTGATTTACAACCAGGTGAAGGACGCGGAAGAGATGCATTATGCCTTTGTTCTGCCGGAAGGATACGCCGCCGCGAATCCTGCTCCGGGAGAAGGAGGATTCTATTCGGACCTGCTGGAAATGTATCTGCCGATGGAAATGCTGTCGGCCAACGGGATTGACCTAAAGGTCAGCGTGGATATTTCGAATACGGTGCTTTCGGGAACGGTCAGGCCATCGCGGCTGCCGCTCCTGATGCGATCCGTTCTGACGACCCTCCGAGAGCCGGAGAAACCCGGTTCGGACCGGCTTGAAACCTATTATACAAGCGAGCGGCTCCGGCTCGCATCGCGCCGGATGCAGTCTTACCGAATGAAGGGGCAGCTCTACGAAGCACTGCATCCAGAGTATGCCCTCACGCCGTTCAAAGATCCGGAGGCCATTGGGGATGATCTGGGGAAAAAGGCGGATAAATTCTTCCGCGAAAGGTTGTTCCCGGGCGCATCGAAAGGCTTTCTGGTCCTCTGCGGAGAATCCGATCCGCTGGAAGTCCGCAAGGTGCTTTTAACCTACCTGGGGCATATCCGTTCCTCGGCGTCGGTACAGGCTCGTCCGGTCCGATACGTGTTTGCCGATGGCAGAAAAAGCCTTGGAACGCCGGCGGTGCCGGGGAGGGTCCTCCTGCGGGCGGAATGCCCGTTCGCCCTTACCGGGAAGACCCGCTATATGACCGGGGCGGTTGCCGAGACGGTGCGTCGGGCGGTCGTGCGTACCGCGGGGCTCCGGGTGCGGGATGTCCGCGTGGAGTGCCGGTTCGACACCTGGCCCGAGGAGCATCTGGTGCTTGAGATTTCTTATATGCTCGTCTCCGGAGAGCCCGGGGAAGTTTTTGAGGCCATCCTTTCGGCCCTTTCTTCCGGGAATGTCCTGAACAACAAAGACGCGGTGGCCTTCCGGGCGATGGAACTTGCCGCGGCGGAAGCCTCCTTCAAGACACCGGAGGGCGTGAATGCGCTCGCGCTGGCGCGCTATGCCCTCAATAAAGATTTCAAGACCCGGTACGAACAGAACATCCGGTCCATTACCCGCGAGGACATCGCCGGGGCGGTCTCGTCCCTCGCCACCGGGTCGTGGGCTTCCAATATTGCCAAATGGGAAAGAAAAAATTCGGTACGATCATCCAGATAGGGGATGTCCTCGTTTCGGAAGACGTCGTTCTGGAGTACTTTGCGTGCGATTATCCCGTATGCAAGGGCTGCTGCTGCATCATCGGCGACAGCGGTGCCCCGCTGGAGGAAGAGGAATTGGAGCCTATTGAGAAGTGGTATGACACCTATTCTCCACTGATGCGGGAAGAAAGCCGGAAAACCGTAGATGAAAAGGGCTTTTTCGAGATCGACCGCGACGGCGACATCGTGACGCCCATCGTCCCGGGCAGCGAGGAGTGTGCTTTCTGTCATTTCGAAGGGGAGAATTGCTTCTGCTCGATGGAGCGTCTTTTCCTTGCGGGTAAAACTTCCTTCCGGAAACCCGTTTCGTGCTGGCTGTATCCCATCCGGATCACCCGGCTGACCGGGGGCGGCAAGGCGCTCAATGTCGACCGCCAGCCCATCTGCAAGGAGGCCTATGAGAAAGGGCGCCGTGACGGAATCCGGGTTTATCAGTTCCTGAGGGAGCCGCTCATTTTTCTGTTTGGAGAGGAATTCTATGCCGCTCTCTGCGCCGCAGCGGAGAAGCTGATCCGCGAGGAATGATTATATTTGTTGAGAATTTTTGAAATGATGACAGGAATCCAAGTGCGCAAGCTATTGTTTCTTTTCTCCTTGTTGTTTGCGACAACTTCCTTTGCGGAGAATGTCTCCGTGAGGGATTTTGGCGCCATAGGGGATGGCGTGTCGCTTGATACGAAGGCTGTTCAGGCGGCGATTGAGCGTGCGGCCGGAACGGGAGGCGTCGTGAACGTCCCCGCCGGGACCTATCTTTGCGGTTCCCTCTGGCTTCGGAGCAACATTGAGCTGCATCTTGAAGCCGGTGCTGTCATCAAAGGCAACCCCGATATCGCCGATTACTGCAATGCCGACTGCTGCCCGCAGAACGTAGCGGAAATCGGTCATGGGGATTATATTACCGGCGGCCATCTCCTGCTTGGCGTTAATGTGGAGCATGTGACGATCAGCGGTCCGGGAAAGATTGACGGCAATTCGGATGCATTCCTGCTGGACGCGGAAGGGAAACGGTACGCGAAAAAATCGCTGATTCCCGCGCGTCCCTCGCAAATGGTCTGGTTCGTGGACAGCAAGGATATCACCATCAAGGATGTTGAACTGGCCGATGCGCCTTATTGGAGTCTTTTCATCCTGAATTGCGATCGGGTGACAATTGACGGATGCTATGTTCACACCCGCCGGAAGGATTACCACACCTTCAATGGGGACGGAATTGATATCGACCGTTCCTGCCATGTGACCGTCTCCAACTGCCGGGTCGATACCTCGGATGACAGCATCACGCTTCGGGCGTCGATGGCCAGTCAGCTGGAGCATCCGCAGGACTGTGCCTGGGTGACCGTCACGGGATGTACCCTCTCTTCCAGTTGCAATGCCGTCCGGATCGGCGTCGGAGAAGGGCATATCCACGATGCAACCCTGTCGGACCTTACCATCACCGACACCAATATCGCCTTTAATTTTGTCGGTTCCTACGGGAAGAATGAAAGGGGGACGGATATCGACGGCATCCTTGTGAAAGATATCCGGGTTGAGGCCAAAGAACTGCTGCGCATCCATCATATGTGGGCAAAGGACGCCATTTTCAGGGATATCACCCTCGACGGCATCAGCGGAACGGCACCGAATGTTTCCCGCATTTGGGCGAAGAAGGCGGCTCCGTTCAGGCATATCGTGCTTCGCGACGTGAATGTGCCGGCCCGGTTTGAATGCATCAATGCCGCCGTGAAGGTGAAGAGAGGTCAGTTCAAGCCCCAGAAGATGTCGGCCCAGGACAAAAAACTCCGCAAAGAGCGTATCGAGAACAACAAAAAACTATTATACTGATATGGAATCTCTGTTTGACATTAAGGGAAAAGTGGTGGTGATGACCGGTGCCTGCGGGGTGCTGGGCGCCACGATCGTAAAGTATTTTGCCGCCCAGGGCTGCAAGGTGGCCCTGCTGGACCTGGAGCGCGCGGCGGAAAAAGGCCGGCAACTGGTCGATGAAATCAAGGCTGCCGGCGGGGAGGCGATGTTCCTTCCCACCAACGTGCTGGAAGAGGCGGCGCTGGAGAAGAATCTTGCCGATATTCTCGCCGCGTATGGCACCGTCGACATCCTTCTGAATGCCGCCGGAGGCAATATGGGGCCGGCCAATGTTCAGCCCGACCAAACCATCGCCGATCTCGACATCGACGCGATGAAGAAGGTCTGTGAACTGAATATCTTCGGCACGGTGATTCCCACAAAGGTGTTTGTTAAACCGATGGTGGCGCAGAAAAAGGGCTCCATCATCAACTTCTGCTCGATGTCGTCGTTCCGGCCGCTGACGCGCGTCGCGGGCTATGGCATCGCCAAGGCAGGGATGGCCAGCTGGACGGAGTGGCTCTCCGCGGAACTGGCGCTCAAATTCGGCGAAGGCATCCGCGTGAACGCCATTGCCCCGGGCTTCCTCCTCACCAACCAGAATCGTACGCTCCTCACCAATCCGGACGGCTCATTGACCGACCGTTCCCACAAGATCCTGGGCCATACACCCTTTGGCCGCTTCCTGGAGCCGGATGAGCTGGTTGGCGCCCTCCATTATCTCGCATCCGACGCCTCCAAGGGCGTCACCGGCACCATCGCCGTAGTCGATGGCGGCTTCAATACATTTAGTATTTAACACCGTCATTCCGGATTTAACACCGTCATTCCGGGCTTGACCCGGAATCTAATTACATTAATTATGTACCTAATGAGACAATCCTGGCGCTGGTACGGCCCGAATGACCCCGTCACCCTCGACAACATCCGTCAGGCGGGGGCGACCGACATCGTGAGCGCCCTGCACCACATTCCCAACGGGGAGGTGTGGCCCATTGAAGAAATTGAGAAGCGCAAGGCCCAGTGCGCAGAAAAGGGGCTGGTCTGGAGCGTGGTGGAGAGTGTGCCGGTGCACGAGCACATCAAGACCCGGGAGGGGCGCTATCTGGAATATATCGAAAACTACAAGCAGACCATCCGGAATCTGGCCGCCTGCGACATCCACTGCATCACCTACAACTTTATGCCGGTGCTGGACTGGACGCGGACGGATCTCGCCTACGAGATGCCGGACGGCAGCCGGGCGCTCCGCTTCGAGCGTGCCGCTTTCCTGGCCTTCGACCTGTTTATCCTGAAACGCCCGGGGGCGGAAGCGGACTATTCCACCGAAGAGATTGCCAGAGCCCGCGCCCGCTATGAGGCGATGACGTCTGAGGAGATTGCCCTGATTACCCGCAATATGATTGCCGGTCTTCCCGGCAGCGAGGAGAGCTTTACCCTGGAGCAGTTCCAGGCGGCGCTAGACCGCTACAAGGGCATCGGTCCGGAAGAACTTCGCGCCAATTTAATCTTCTTCCTGCAGCAGATCTGCCCGGTCTGCGACGAGGTCGGCTCCCGGATGGTCATTCACCCGGATGATCCGCCCTACCCGATTCTCGGCCTGCCGCGGATTATGTCTACGGCGGAGGATTTCCGGAAACTCATCGCAGCCGTACCCAATCCCTCCAACGGGCTCAACCTCTGCACCGGCTCTCTGGGCGTCCGATCCGACAACGACTGCCCGGCAATGATGCGGGAATTCGGCGATCGCATCGACTTCGTGCACCTGCGCTCCACCAAGCGCGACGCCGAAGGCAATTTCTACGAGGCCAATCTGCTGGAGGGCGATGTCCCTGTCTTTGAAATGATGAAGGCTATGCTGGAAGTGGAGCAGAAGCGCGGATTCCGCATCTTCCTTCGTCCCGATCACGGGCATCAAATGTGCGACGACCTGCAGCGCCGCTCCAATCCCGGCTACTCCTGCTACGGCCGCCTGCGTTCCCTTGCGGAACTGCGCGGCATCGAGTACGCCCTGACGTTCTAATCCGTTTTTTCCGCCGCTTCGATGAGTTTCATCGCTTCATCGTAGTCGGCGGCGTTGACCTTTACTTCGATTCCCCTTGCGTATCCTACCGAGGGGTAGGAGGAACTGAAGCCGAAGACGGAAGCCGGAATGCCGTTGTCATTGAGCATTGCGGCGGTGATGTTGGCCATCATTGGCTCGTTATAGGTGGCGACGGTCTTGAATTCTTTGGAGTCCATATTACAAGAGTTTGCGTTCTACGGAAAGGGTAATGCGGGCGAGGTCACGGGCCAGGCCCTCAAGGGTGAGGGTGCCGCCTTCCAGGGTGGCCGTGATGCGGTCTTCGCCGAGGCGGGTGATGCGGTTGTAAACGGATTGGCTCCGGAAAGTGGCCTGGTTGTTTTCCTGACGCTCAAGCCGGTAGCCGCGCTCTTCGAGGGCTTCCTGCACCTTGGCGAGCGGGTCTTCCCCCGCTTTGGAGGCATCCAGCGTGCGCTTCCGATATCCGAGCATCGGATAGAGGGCGGAGAATCCCCCGAGCATCAGCGCAATCCATCCCACGGAAGTCCAGCCCTGGCTGAAGGCCTTGTTGATATCTTTGTCCACCATCCCGGACACCATCAGGATCCCGATGACCAGCGCGAGGATCACGGACATCTGGATAAAGTATTTAACGGCGCGTAAAAAATATCTCATAATGTATTCCTGTCATTCCGGGCGGTTGGTGAGCCTGTCGAACTATTGTCCCGGAATCTCTTCTACAAAAATAACGAAAAAATATCATTTTATTTGTAATTTTGTAGTATGACAGTACAAGACAGAATCCGGAAGGCCCTTGCGATAGCGACGGACACCAAAGTGTTCGAGATGGGCTGCGGGGTGGCTGACAAGGCTCCCGAAGTGTTCAAGGCCTGTTTTCCAGGCCGCAAAGCGATGATCGTGGCGGACGTCCACACCTGGCCCGCGCTGGGCGAAAAGGTGTACGGGCTGTTCTGCACGGCGGGGATTCCTGTGGAGCGGGACATCATCCAGGAAGAAGAATTCCACGCGGAGTGGAGCTATGTAGAGCGGGTGGATGCCCTGCTGGACGCCCATCCCGATGCCGTGCTTGTCTCAGTGGGGTCCGGGGTCATCAACGATTTGTGCAAACTGTCCTCGCACCATCACGGCCAGTCTTATCTGACCCTTCCGACCGCGGCGTCCGTGGATGGATACTCCTCCTTCGGGGCCTCCATTACTTATAAGGGCCTCAAGCAGACTTTTGAATGTCCCGCGCCGGTCGCCATCCTCGCGGATATCGACGTTATCGCCGCGGCGCCCGCCGAAATGACGGCTGCGGGCTATGCCGACCTGGCTGCCAAAGTGCCCTGCGGAGCGGAATGGATGATTGCCGACCTGTTCGGTACGGAGCCGATCCAGCCGGCCGCCTGGCACGTCCTGCAGGATGTCCTGGACGATATGCTTGCCGATCCCGAGGGCGTGGCGGCTGGCGATCCGGAGGCCATCGGGCTGCTGTTCGAGGGACTGACCTACAGCGGCATTGCGATGCAGGCGGCCCGTTCGAGCCGGCCGGCGTCCTGTACGGACCATCTCTTCAGCCATTATCTTGATATGACGGCCCATCGTTACAAGGGCAAGCTCCAGAGCCACGGGTTCCAGGTGGCCATTGGAACATTGACGATGTGTGCTTTCTTCGATGCGTTCCTTTCTCTGGATCTTTCCGGTCTGGATGTGGAGGCCTGCGTAGCTGCCTGGCCCTCGCTGGAAGAGGAGCAGGCGCGGGCTCGCAATGTCTTTGCCGGCTTTGTCGATCCCGAGCTCGGGGTCCGGGAGATCACAAAGAAGTACGGCGACAAGGTTGTGGTGCGGGAGCAGCTGACCCGAGTGCGTTCGAACTGGTCGGCGCTCCGGGAGCAGTACCGTGCCCAGGTATGGCCTTTTGCCAAGATGCAGCGGGCCTTTGCGATCGTCGGCGCCCCGACAGACCCGTCCGACATCGGTGTCAGCCGGCAGATGCTTCGGGATATGGTTCCCTATACCCAGTTGATGCGGTATCGGATCAATCTGCTGGATCTCGCCAAGCGGGCCCGGATCTACGACCTCCTGGTCGACAAAGTCTTCGGCCCCGGCGGCGTTTGGGACGTTACGGCTTAGTTAAAATCCTTCCCTCTCTGTCACCATCGTCCCACAAAATGGGACGATGGTGACGTTTTTGGTGCATTTGTGATACCATCGTCCCAATATCTGGGACGATGGTGACACTTGGGGGCTGTTTAACAACTCATTAAACCCAGAATGTGTGGAAGAATTCACCTCTGGGGTGGTCGGTGCGTTCGTAGGTGTGGGCGCCGAAGTAGTCACGCTGGGCCTGGAGGAGATTGGCGCCGGAGCGGGCGCAGCGGTAGCCGTCGTAGTAGGAGAGGGCGCTGCTGAGGGCCGGAATTGGAATGCCGGCTTGGACGGCCGCTGAGACGACCTTCCGCCATCCGGCTTGAGCCCGGGCAAGCGTGTCCCGGAACCAGGGCGCCAGCATCAGGTTCTGCAGATCTGGCTGCGCGAGGAAGGCATCGTGGATAGTGTCGAGGAAAACGCTCCGGATGATGCAGCCGCCCCGCCAGATTCGGGCGATCTTTGCGCAGTCCAGTCGCCAGCCGTAGTGCTCCGAAGCGGCCTGCAGGAGGGTGAATCCCTGGGCGTAGGAGACAATCTTGGCGGCGAGCAGGGCGTCACGGAGATCGTCAATCCGTGCGCCTATGCCGTCATTTACGGGCATGTTGTTGTCGTCATTTACGGGCATGCTGTTGTCGTCATTCCGGGCTTGACCCGGAATCTTTGGCCCTGCAAGCACTCCTGCCGCGGCGGCGCGCTCGTCCTTACGGGCGGAGAGGCAGCGGGCGAAGACCGCTTCGCCGATGAGCGTCAACGGGACGCCTTCGTCCAGGGCGGAATGCACCGTCCATTTGCCGGTGCCCTTCTGGCCGGCCGTGTCGAGGATCGTGTCCAGCACGTACCGTCCGTCCGCGTCTTTTTTACCCAGAATGTCGGCCGTAATACCGATGAGATAGCTGCTCAGGTCCCCCTTGTTCCACTCGGCGAACACTTCCTGCATCTCGGCGTTAGACATTCTGAGCCCGTCCCGCATCAACTGGTAGCATTCGCAGATGAGCTCAATATCACCGTATTCGATCCCGTTGTGGACCATTTTGACATAGTGTCCGGCGCCGTCCGGCCCCATCCACTCGCAGCAGGGCGCGCCGTCAGAGGCTTTGGCGGCAAGCTTCTGCAGGATGGGCTTCACGAGCGGCCAGGCCGCGGCCGATCCGCCGGGCATCATCGAAGGCCCTTTCAAGGCACCTTCTTCCCCACCAGAAACGCCTGTGCCGATATAGAGCAGCCCTTTGCTTTCAACAAGCGCAGTCCGCCGGGCCGTGTCGTGGAAATCGGAATTGCCGCCGTCAAGAATGATGTCTCCCGGCGACAACAGCGGGATCAGCTGCCCGATGACTTCATCCACGGCGCTTCCGGCCGTAATCATCAGAAAGACCTTCCGGGGTGTTTCCAGCGAAGCGACAAGTTCGGCATACGAGTTTGCCGCCACAAAACGTTTCCCCTTTCCCGGCCCCTCCATAAATTCTGCCGTGACGGAGGGGATATAATTGAATACACTGACCTGCATCCCCTTGCTCTCCATATTGAGGGCCAGGCTGCGTCCCATCACCCCGAGGCCGACGAGACCGATGTCGGATAAAGTTTTCATCGTTGAACCCTTGCGTTTCCTTTCCAGATGCTCCAGATCTGCTCTTCGTCCGCAGGATAGGCATAATCCGTCAGCAGTGAAACGGCCAGGGCGCCGGAGGCCCAGCCGAACTGGGCGCACCGCTCCGTATCCCAGCCTTTCAGGATGCCATACAACAACCCGCCAACGAATCCGTCACCCCCGCCGATGCGGTCTAGCACGCTGATAACCCGGGGCGGAATGACGACCGTCTGATCCGGCCCGGACACGATGGCACCCCAAAGATGCGTCTCTGCGTCAAGGACTTCGCGAAGCGTCGTGGCAACCACCTTCGCCTGCGGATATTGCGCCCGGATGCTCTCGATCATAGCGCGGAAGGCATCCGTCTTTCCGGCGAGATCCTTCCCGCCGGCCGCGGGTCCCGCGATGCCCAGACAGAGCTGGAAATCCTCTTCATTTCCGATCAGAATATCCGAGAGGGAAGCGATGGCTTTGAAGGTGTCGCGAAGTTCATCCTCACGGCCTTCCCAGAAGGAGGCCCGGTAGTTCAGGTCAAAACTGATGCGGGTGCCATACTGCATTGCCGTCTCTGCAAGGGATAAGCAGAAGTCAGGTGCAAGTGCGGCTATGAGCCCGCTCAGGTGCATCATTTCCACACCTTCATCCCCGAAGATTCGCTCCAGGTCGAAATCTTTCACCTTGAGCGTCCGTCCTACTTCCCCGGCGCGGTCGTTCCAGACACGCGGCCCCCGGAGCCCGGCCCCGCTGTCAGCAATGTTGATTTGGTGACGGTAGCCCCAGGGCCCTCCCTGCGGTACAGAAGGTCCTTCCACGTCCATTCCGCGTCCGCGGAGATCGGACTGGATAAAAGCGGCAAAGGGATGCCCTTTGACAAAAGCGGTCAGGACCTTTACCGGGAGGCCGAGGAAGGAGGACACGCTCGCGACATTGGTCTCGGCGCTGGTAGCCTGAAGGGTAAATGGACCGCCGGTATGGGCGGGCTGCCGGTTTGCCGGGGTGAGCCGGACACCCATACTTGTGGGGACCAGAAGGGAGTATTTCGAGGGAGTAGACATAGCTAAAGCAATTTACCCAGCGCCACGACGCCGGTATAGGAGACAATGCAGGCGAAAATCAGCGCCAGCGACATCAGGATGGTGAAAAAGACCCCGGGGCGGCGCTCACCCATCACGCTGCGCTTGTTCAACAGAATGATCATCAGGAGAATGACCAGCGGCAGCACGAAGACGAGCGTCACCTGGGATGCGATCTGCGTGATGACAGGCTGGGCGCCCAGGATGGGAATGGTCAGGCCGACAAGGGCGGCGATGCCGGTAAGAATCTTGAACAGGGGCGTCCCGGTCTTCATTTCCCCTTCCCGGTAATCGCTGATCAGTTCCGGAGCCAGCATCATGATGGGGAAGATGGAGGAGAGTCCGGCGCTCAGAAGGCCTGTGACGAACAGCGCAACGGCGAACCGTCCGGCAATCGGCTCCAGGACGTAGATCATATCCAGCACCTTCTCGACCTTGATGCCCCGGGTAAAGAGGACGCCCGCCGCGCAGATCATAATGGATGCGCTGATGATAAAAGTCAGCGAGGCGCTGACGATGGCATCGCGACGCTGCAGCTTGCCATCCTCCGGGCCCCAGCCCTTGCTCTTGAGGATCATCGGCCGGATGACGAAAGTCGGGGAGGACATCGTGGTGCCGACGAAGGCCGCGATGAAAAGTTTGGCATCGGGGGAGTCGGGGATGGAGGGGATGAATCCGCGAGCGATGGTGCCGGGGGCGGGAAGTTCGATGAACATCGAGAGGATGAAGGCGAAGCCCATCAGCGTGACCAGCACGGAGAGAATTTTCTCGAAGGTGGAATAATTGCCCTTGTTGAGGATGGTCCAGACAGTGCCGGCAATCAAGATGGCCGCACCGAGCACGATCCAGTAGCTGGCCGCCGGCGTGAGCCCGGGGATGCAGAGATAAAGCACCTCAGAAACAGCATTGGAAGTGATGTTGAGGATGCTGGAAAGGCTGATCCATTGGCTCACGACAAGCCCGCAGATAAGGATGATGGCCCAGACCTTGCCGCCCTTGAGGTGGGTTTTGACCCCGTGGATGGCGGTGTCGCCGGTGGCGATGCCGTAGCGGCCGTAAGCGTGGGTCATCACCCAGGTGAAGAAAGCGCTGATGGCGAGCACCCATAGGAGTCCGGTCCCGTACATACTGCCGGACTTGACCATCGAGGTGACGCTGCCCGTGCCGATGGTAAAGCCCAGGCAGAAAAGGCCGGGGCCTACGAGGGCGATCCAACGGAAGAGGCGTTTGAAAAATGTTGCCATTAAGAGAACAGGCAGCCGCCGTTGATGTCGACACCGGTGCCGGTCACGTAAAGAGCTTCACTTCCCGCGAGGAAACAGACCAGGCCGGCGACCTCCTCGGCTTCGCCTTCCCGACGGAGCGGGGCACTGCGGTGCAGGGCCTCGCGGCCTTCCGGCGCGGTGAAGGTATCGTGGAAATAGGTATTGATCATCCCCGGGCAGACCGCATTGACGCGGATGCCCTGCGGGCCGAGTTCTTTGGCCATCGCGCGGGTATGGCAGAGCATCGCCGCCTTGCCACAGGCATAGACGGACGAGCCGGGACCGCCGCCGTCACGGGCGGCCTGGGAGGAGATATTGACAATGCTTCCGCCGTTTTTCATATAGGGAAGCACGTCACGGGTGCAGAGCCAGCAGCTCTTGAAATTCAAATCCATCAGCTTGTGATACCACTCCTCATCCTGCTCCTCGATCCGCTTGCGGCCGACGATGCCGCCGGCGTTGTTCACCAGAATGTCGATCTGTCCGCCAAAAGCCTTGGCCGTCTCCTCAAACATCCTCTTGACGTCTTCCGCCTTGGTGACGTCGGCCTTGACCAGAATGGCCTCTCCGCCGTCTTTACGGATCATTTCGAGGGTCTGGAGCGCCTTCTCCTCATTATGACAATAGTTGATGCATACCTTGGCGCCTTCCGCCGCCAGCTTGCGTGAGACAGCCCGTCCGATATCCCGGGCCCCGCCGGTCACGACCGCCACTTTTCCTTTCAGTAGATTCATTTCACTTCGTTTGTGTGTCCGCACACAAAGATAAGAAAAAAAAAGAAAAGCCGATTATTTTTTCTAAATTTGTAATTCCTATGGCACAACAACTCACGATAAAGCAAATTGCGGCGCTTGCCGGCGTATCGGTCGGGACGGTCGACCGCGTCCTGCATAACCGGGGGCGCGTTTCCCCGGAGGCGATGGCCGCCGTTCAGGCGGTGCTGGACACCCAGTCGTACAAGTACAACCTGCATACTTCCGCGGTGGCGTTCAAGAAGACCAAGAAGTCTTTCAAGATCGTGGTCTCTATACCTTATTCTGAGAAAGGGGAGTATTGGGATCTGATCCGGTCGGGACTTGACAAGGCCTTCCGGGAATATAGCGACATCGCGATGCGGATCGAATTCATCTTCTTCGACCAGTTCAACTCCATCTCCTGCCAGGAAGCCTTCCGGTCTATCCGGGAGACGGACTGCTCCGCCGTCATTCTCGGTACGACTTTCGCCGATGAGGTCAGGGATCTCTGCGACAGCCTCGATACCCGTCGTATTCCCTATGTGTTTGTGGACGGGGAAGTCTCCGGGACCCATCCGGTAGCCACCTATCAGGCCGATCAGGAAATCTGCGGGCGCCTGCTTGCCCGTCTGATGGACGGGCTGACCCCCGAGGGAAAAGAACTGGCGCTGCTTCTGCCCAAGCGTGTCGGCGGCCGGATGTCCAACAACTCGGTGAGCCGCCTGGCGGCCTTCAAGGCCTTTTTCGGCGAAAACCGGAGACGCCGTACCCTGTTGGAAGTTGACTTCTCGGCCAATCATCCCGACAAAATTGCCACGGAACTTCGTGCTTTCCTGAAGAAACATCCCAATCTCGGCGGCATCGCCGTCGTGACGTCCACCGGCTATATGATTTCCGACGCTTTACCACCGGAAGAGAGCCATCGGCTCATCATCGGCGGCTTCGACGTGACGGACGGAAACGCCCGCTGCGTCCGGAACGGCAGCCTTGACTTTCTCATCAACCAGCATCCCGATCGGCAGGGTTTCAATGCCGTCGAGTCCCTTCTGCATTATCTGCTTTACGGTGCCCCGGACAATTCCCTTCCGGAATTCCTGCCCGTTGACATCGTTTTCCGTGAAAATCTCGGAAAATAGACCGGCCTGCCGTCAGAACTCCAGTTCTGCGATGATGGGATAGTGATCGGAGACGTAGGGAACGTTCTCGTAACTCTTCGTGATGGTTTCGTAACTGAGGCAGCGGGAGAAGCCGCGCCAGTAAATGTAGTCCAGCGTAACCCGGTTTCCGCCTTTTCCGGGATTGTACTGATAATCCCCGAGGAAGCGTCCGAAGCCGTGGAAGGTCGGGACATCGCTCACAACCGTCTCGGCGGTAAGCCGGGCATTGGCCATCATTGTGTCGAACTCCACGACCTCATCGCAGTTCTGCCGCATATTGAAGTCACCCGACAGGATGACGGGCAGGCCTTCCGGATTCAAGGACGAACACCTTTCATAGGCCATCTTCAACCCTTGACGACGCGCCTCAACGCTCTGGCTGTCAAGGTGAATATTCATAAAGAAGAACTTCTCTCCCGTCGCCTTGATCTTGAAGATTCCCCACGTGGCCAGATCGTAATGACGGGCGCCCCAACTCCTGGAAGGGACATCCGGGGTCTCGCTCATCCAGAAAACGCCCAGTTTGAGCGGTTTAATCTTCTTGCGGTTCCAATAGATGGGCTCCGACTCCTTTTCCTTGCTGCCCGGATCGCGGGGAATATCATAGCCAGCATAGTCCCGGCACGCACGAAGGATAAACTCGTGCTGGTCCCATTCCGGCTCATTGACACCCATTATATCCGGAGCATACTCCTCGATCAGGGCCGGGGTCGCGGCCTTCCGGTTTTTCCACTCAAATTCCGGCTTCTTTTCCGAGGCGGAGCCGAAGCGGATATTGTAAGACATCACCTTAAGACGTGTCTGCGCTCCGAGAAGGGTGCAGGACAGCAGCAGGAACAATATGCAGACGGGCTTTCTCATTTTCCGGGCTCTTGTTGAAGGGTTACATTGCCGCTAACGGTCTCGCCCCATCCATCCACCGTTGATACGGAGAGCGTCAGGTTGCGGCGGTCGCGGGAGGCACTCGGGCCGATGACAAAAGTGACCACGTTATGACTCATCTCCCACGCATCGATGCCCGCTGAGCCCGAAACCTTCAGGAGGGAGGGCAGTACGTTGGTCTGCACAAGCGCTTCGTATGTCCCTCCTTCGGCCGGCACCACGGGATATTCTCCCGTCAGGCGGACATATTCGCGGTAAACCCCTTCCTGCTTTACATGAAGCGTATCTGTCCGGTTCTCCGCCCGGAGAACAACGCGGGCACTCCGCCGGACTCCGGTGTTGGCATCGAGGCTCATCCGGAGAGGGCCGCTGCCCGTCTTCCCGATCAGGTGCAGTCCGTTGTCCGCAAAAGAGAGCCAGGCTGCCTCATCCAGGATCTCGGCCTCGTAGTCAATCGGCGTACAATCCCGGGAATTGATGTATTCATCGGCATACACATAGAATTCGCAGGCGCTATAGGCCACAGGACATTCGACGCTCTTCTCCCGGGCTCCGAGAGAAATCATACGTACAATCTCTTCCTTCCGGGAGGAACAGGAAGGCAGAACAAGCATGATAGCAAGACTGAATAGGACGATCTTTCTCATTTCGTAGCAGGTTGCGTCAAATGGACCCGGATGGTTTCCGCCCCGGTCGACATATCTTCCGGGACAATGACCACATCCGCCTCGCGCTCTTCCGGGAACGGGTTGGCATCATACTCTATCCTGACACAAACATTGTACCCTTTGCCGGAGGTCCGGTCCGGATGGAGCCATTCTACCGCCGAATCACCATAATCAAAACTCAGATTCCACGTCACCGTGGAGTATATGGGAATATACAAATGGCCGGCCAGGTTGCCGGGAACGTTGACTTCCGTACTGTTCACCGCAAGCGGGATACTCCACTCCCACTTTTTCGTACAGCCCAGGAGCGCGCAAAGGGCGCATAGCAATAGGATCAATCGCTTTGTCATAGCCCGTACTGATTATATTCTTTGTTGTCCAGTGCCCCGCCGGAATAGGTGACCTGTACCTGCGGAATCGGGCAATACCGATGGCAGGGTTTCGCATTCTTCTTGAGTGTGGAGCCTCCGTACTGTTGAATGGTCTCATACCAGATTCCCCATCTCACCAGGTCGTGCTTGCGGTTGTATTCTCCGAAAAGCTCCCGGGCACATTCGTCCTGGATCATCTTCAGCAGGGCCTCCTCATCGGCAAAATCTCCCGGGCTGACCTCGGAAATCCCGGCTCTGCGCCGCACCTGATTGAGATACTGACAGGCCTTGTCTTCATCTCCCCGGCGAAGATATGCCTCGGCCATATTGAGGACGGCACCCGCATAGCGGTAAATCTTGAAATTGTTGCTGTCCTGCTTGTACTGCATATGGAAACACCAGAATTTATCGCCAAGATAAGGGCGGGAAGAGGCAGACATCCCGTCGAAGTAGAGCCAGTGGGGCTTGACCGTCGTGCGGTCGTCCGTACTGCTGTAGCCGAACCATCCGCACTGCATCCACCCGCCGCCATCCTCAACCGCGCCCGCCGCCGTATAACTGTGCCGGCGCCTGTCTCCGCTGTTATAAGGCATCAGGTCCTGATACATATGATTGGTCGGCCGGAGCGGGGAATTGGTACGGGAAGTGGAGCCGAGTTCCGGGATACCCACTTCCGCATAATAATCGGTGGAGGTATCAAATTCCGTCACGTCGGAAGTGTCGTCCCCCTCATCATCCAGGTCGGGATCGAAGTTGCCGCGCATCGGCTCACAGCGGGATGCCAGTTCCCCGTAGACCTTGTAGCCGTAATCCGTGACGGTCTGGCCCATTTCCAGAATGGATTCTCCGGTGTAACGGTTGCGGAAAGCCACGTCCGAAAGTTTGTACTTCTCCAGCGCGCCGTACATTTCCTCCAGCGGGAGGAGGAAATCGAGTGCTTCGCTCCAGAGCCCTTCCCAAAGGCACATCTTCCCGCCGATCAGCAGGCCTACGGCCGCGCCGGCACGATACCGCCTCGGGTTGACCGGTTCGTATGTGGGGTACATCGGAAGCGCGTGATCCTCCAGGATTTGCTTCCGCAGCTCGGAAATCAGCGTCAGCCGGGTCTCGGAGGCACTCATTCTCGGAAGATGCTGAATGCGGTCATTATTCGCATCCGTCACTTCCTCCTCGTAGAAGGGCACGTCTCCGAAATTACAGGTCAGTAAATAATAGAAAAGTGCCCGGAGCACGACCGCCTCTCCCCGAAGCGGAGCCTTCGCGGACGCCTCTATGTCCGCGGCCTCAATGGCAGCGAGCATTGTATTGCAGCGGGAAACTCCCCGGTAGAGATTCGACCAAAGGTTGGAGGAGAACTGCGGATTCATCGTTGAATATTGGCAGTAGGCCTCATACTGGCCTGTGGAGCCCATCTGCATCAGATCGGTCTGTGCTTCCGTGATGTAGAAGTATTTGACTTCCTTGAAAATGTCCCGAAGCGGGAGATAACATCCGTTGAGGCCCGTTTCGATCTGTGCCGCCGTCTTATAATAGCCTTCCCGGGTGGAAGATGCGTAAATATCCTCCTTCAGATACTTGCAGGAGACCGCGCAAAGCATCAGCAAAGCGCCGCAGAAAATGGGTATGATAACTTTTTTCATATCAGAACTTCGCTTTAATGCTCAAGGTATAAGTACGGGGATTGGGATACGAGGCATTGTCGATTCTCCGTCCGGAAGACGAAATGTCGGGATCGTATCCGTTATAGGTCGTGAACAGCCACAGGTTATCGCCGCTCAGGGAGAGATCAATGCTCTTCATCCACTTGACTTTGCTCCTAAGATCGAAGGTGTAGCCGACGCTTAGAGTCTTGATCCTCAGGAAGGAGGCATCGTGGATCAGGAAATCGCTGCCGTAGGTATCCTCGTCGTAGGGCGCGGGGATATCGGACCATGGATTGCGGACCGGATGCCAGCCGTCCAGCATATAGCGATACTTGTTGGTCGTGTAAGTCGTCATTCCCAGCTGCCGTTCGGAAATGTTGTACAGTTTGCCACCGATGGAATAGGATAGGAAAAGATCTACGTGCACGTTCCAGAAATTGAAGGAATTCTGGAGACCGCCATACACAATCGGATCCCCTGAGCCCATATAAACATAGTCATTGCGGTCCAGCACGCCGTCGTGGTTGACATCCACATACTTGCGGACACCGTTCTTGTCGTAGCGCGAAACGAAGGTGTGGGTCGCCTTGTTGCGTTCCCGTTCCTCGTCGTTGTGCCAGACGCCTGCACACTTGAAGCCCCAGAGCGCATTGGCCGGATACCCCTTCACATAGCCGTAATACATCTGCCCGTCATAGTGCACGGTCGAAATATATTCGGTATCGCCGATGTCAAGGACAATCTGGTTGTTGTGGCTGATGTTGAAGGTTGTCTCCCAGTTGAAGTGTTTCCGCGTGATGTTGTGGGAGGTGATGGAGAATTCGATACCCATATTGCGGGTCTTTCCGAAATTCTTCCAGCGGGACGTGTAACCGGTATGAGCGGCGTTGGCGACCGACATCAGCAGGTCGGTCGTATAGGACAGATAGCCGTCGAGGGTCATCGAAATCCGGTCGCGCCAGAGGGATACATCCACACCGACGTTGTAGGAGGTCGTCTTCTCCCAGGTCAGGTTGGGATTGTCCAGCCGGGAAGGATAATAGGCCACCGGCGAAAGCTCGCCGAACATCCACCCGGATGCGCTGTTGGACAGCGTCGCGCGGGATACCCCTGTCGAAACGGCGTCGTTACCGGTCATTCCGGCGCTCAGGCGGAGGGAAAGATCCGTCAGCCAGGTCGCGTTGGCAACCGCCATCCAGGGTTCCTTGCTGATATTCCACCGGAAGGCGGCAGCCGGGAAGAAGGCCCACTTGTGTTTCTCGGCAAAGTTGGAGGCGCCATCATAACGGCCCGTAAAGGTCAGGTAATACCGTCCCAAAGCGGAATAATTGGCTCTGGCAATGAAGGACATTCGCTTCATCAGGCTCCGGTTGGTGGACGGGGATAGGTTCCGCCGGTCCATTACGGATTCCATATTGTAGAACGTCACCGTGTCGTCCAGATAGCCGGTCCCCGAGAGCGCCGTGTAATTGATCCACCTGCCCTGCATCGTGAAGCCGCCCATCAACTGAAGTTTGTGCCCGCCGTTGAAGATGCGGTCATAGTTGATCGTATTCTCCCAGAGGAAGCTGTTCCGCTCATCGTTGGCACGCATCGCGTATGCGCCCGTAAGTCGGGTCGAACTGACCGGCAGGGTGGACGGCTCGTACTTGAAGTCCTGATAGACATTGTACTTGTACGAGAAGGAATTCCGCATCTTGAGACGGTTATTCTTCGTAAGTGTCCATTCCACCCAGGGGTTAAGTTGGAGGTAGTACTCCCGGACCCAGTAGGTCGAGGAGGTCGCGACAATATACGGGTTGTCGTATACGCTGCCGCCGTTAGTGCCGGTATCCGCGTATTTGTTCCAGGTCGATGTCGGGTCCAGAAGCGGGGAGATGCAGACGGCCGCACTGGTGGAGGTGCCGTTGAGCTGGATCTTGTTGCGGTCGCGGAATCGGTAGTTGAACTGTACGTTCGCGCCGATTTTTACCCATCGGTAAAGCCTTCTATCGACTTTGATGCGGCTGACAAGGCGCTTCTGGTTGTTGCCGATAATGATACCCTGCGTGTCGTCGTAGCCGAGAGAGAAATAAATGTGGGAACGGGATTCACCCGTGTTGAGGGTAAAATTATAAGATTGATTGATGGCTTTGCGGGTCAGTACATCCTGCCAGTCGGTCCCTTTCCCGAAACTGGCCGGATTCTCGTAAGGATAGATTTTGGTTCCCTGCACATCGGAGGACTGTGCCGTCGTCAGACTGAATGTCCCGCGATCGAAGTTGAAGTCGTTACGGTACTGTGCAAATTCAGCCGCATTCATCACGTCCATCTTGCGCGGCAGTTCGGCAAGACCTACTTTGGCGCTGAAGGTGATGTTGAGCGTCTGGCTGTCTCCACCTTTGGTGGTCACCAGAATGACGCCGTTGGCACCCCGGGAGCCGTAAAGGGCCGTCGATGACGCATCCTTCAGGACGGAGACGCTCTTGATGTCTTCCGGATTGATGTCGGAGAAGCTGTCCACGGCATCCACCACGCCATCCAGGACGATGAGCGGATCATTGGACGCATTGATGGAGCGCGTACCTCTGACGCGGATCGACATACCCTCTCCGGGCTCGCCGCCCGCACTGGTGATCTCCATACCGGCGACCCGGCCCTGGAGCATCTGGTCCACCGACAGGGAGGCATCGCTCTTGACCTTGTCCATATTCACGACGCCCACGGCGCCCGTGAGATCGCTTTTCTTCTCAGTACCGTATGCCACGACCACCACCTCGTCAAGCGACGTCTGCTCCGGGCGCATCACGACGTTGATGGATTTGCGATTGTCAACACGGATCACCTGCTCTTCCATTCCCAGCATCGTAAAGACGAGGGAATCATCATTTTTGCAGGAGATAGAGTATTTGCCTTCATTGTCGGTAATGACGCCGTTGGTGGTCCCCTGCACCATTACGGTAAGGCCGGCAATCGGGATGCCGTCCTCTCCGATAACCTGCCCGGTTATCTTATTCTGCGCAAAAAGCGACAAGGCCGGAATGCACAGGAGCAGAAGTATGAAAAACCATTTTCTCATAGCCTTGACTCCTCTGCCCGGATTGTAAAACGATAAAGTGTCCCCGTGCCGAGAGGCTCGCGTGACATTCTGCGCAGCAGGCTCCAGACACCTGCGGCGGTGTACAGATAGTCACAACGCGATCCGGCCATTGCAACCGGTCCGAATTGACCGTAGAGACAGTCTGCAAAAGTTGCATCCTCCAGCGTGGGAGAGGCATCCGGAAGGTTTAGTGCATAGATCCAGTCCGTCTCCGTATCTGCAAACCAGGTATTCTGCAGCAGGGGAGCCGTATCCGCTTCCGAAAGATTGCCCAGCGCAATGGCGAACTTGCCTTTTCGGAGGACGAGTAGTTGTCGGGATCCGATCTGAAGCGTCTGGGGAACGATGCTTTCTTTTGCCGTGGCAAACAGATAGCGGCCGCTGTCCGTAATGCCAAGCGGGTTGTCCCCACAGGGCCACTGCGCGGTATGTGAGGCAAACCAACCTTCGGCACCGCCTTCAAAAGAGGCGTCGGTTATACAAAGAATGACATCCGACTGAGAGGCTTTCATCGCAACATCAAGTTGAAGGCCGGTCTCCGGAGAGGAAGCCCAGGCGATGCGAAGCGTTGCGGCTTCTTCCGTTCCCTCCCAGTCGGCGGAAACGGGATGGTCGCGGGTGACCGGGACCTCCTTTCCGCATCCGGCAAAAAGCAGCAGCAGCGTCATTGTTTGAATGATTCTCTTCATCTTCCGCCCCTCCTCATTGCTTTATCAGAATCTCTGCGCGGGTAGCGATGCCCCACGCATCGGTAAAACTCACGCTCAAGTGGCAAGAACGTCCGCTGCCCGGTGCCGCGTCAAAGGAAATGCCCTTGCAATCCTTCCCAAGCGTTGGTCCGGATATCCACTGCGCATCCGTCCGGCAGACGATAGCCCCACGCTGGGCGCTGGTAAGATTGGTATAAACCGGAATATAACACGATCCGCCGGAGGAGGGTACCGTCACTTCCGCATCCATAGCCAGATAGGGCTCAATTCCCTGCTGGCGGACATAGAGCGTATCGGCAGTCGCCCCGTCGAAGGTCTTGACAATCACGTGTCCGACGCGGTTGAAACGCGGCGCACCTACGACAGACTCATTGGAGTCGTAGGCGACGATGACGGCGTGATTGTCCCTGAACCATCCCGCGGGGATGTGAATCCAGTCCTCCGGGGTAGAAACGCTCCAGACGCCTGTCGTCTCCACAAAGAGGGAGAAATCTCCGGCGGCGGGATAGACCTCCTTCTCGCCGAGCGACTTCCCTTGTGTGACGAGCACCTCCTGCGAGCAGCCCCAGAGGCAGCCCAGCGCCCATAGCAGTATGCCGATCTTAATCCTCATAATGTCTGTCATTGATATGTCCCGTCTATGATCGTCAAATCCTCGTTGCCTGCCTCGTTCGGCCGGGATTCCGCCGTGATGTTTACCGTTCCGCCGGGGGATACCTTCAGCGTATTGCCGGTCACGGCGGAAACCGATCCATCCCCACCGAAAACCGTGACGGTCAGATGCCGGTATTCGCCGGAAGGAACCTGGGCCCAGACCTCCAGCGGAGCCGTCGCCGTGCAGGGGCGCCCGACTTCCGTCAAAGTCAGGTAATGGGAACCGTCGGCCACGAGCGGCTCTTCTCCGGCATCGATATGCACATTGCCTGCAAGCGGGGCGTCCGGGCAGTGAAGGACAACCTTTGCAACAAGCCCGTCAACCGGACATTTCAGCGTCAGGTGCAGGAGTCCGGTGTTGCCGCTTCCGTAGGAGAAACGGAACCGGCCTTCTTCATCCGCTTCGGCGATGAGCACGGCGTTGCGGCGGAGGTGATCCTGCGCGGAAATGCCGGCAGTCTGTTCGGGGAGAACCGGCTGCCTGTGATCCGCCACACAGGGATAGCCTTTGGCGGAATAGGGCAAATATGCCACCGGTAAACGACCGATTGTCGGACCATAAAGGGAAACTTCCCCGCTTTTGCCGATGCATGAACTGGTCAGCGTGTAGCGTTGGTTTGCACGGCCTTCCGCATCATACACGCCAAGGCGCGTCGAGGCTGTCCATACGAAGGGCTGTCCGCCATAATCATCGACGGAAGCCCGGACCTCCGTACGGCCGTCATCGACATCGGAGGGATCATCCGGAATGATGACCTTCTTGGTACAGGCAACCACGGCAAGCACAAGGGAGAAGATGATAAATAACTTTCTCATACGCTAATCCTCCCAAGGCAGTTTGGCGTGGTTGTCCCACAGGATACAATTCTGAAGGGAAGAGCCCGGACTGCCGCCGCCAAAAGCGCGGGAAGCCCAGGAGGCATCCGCAGCCATCCATTTCCCTTCCCGGGAGACCCATCCTCCGGCGGCGCAGGAGGAGAAGGTGCCGGTAGCGTTATCCCCGCTGAAATAGCCGCCGAGATCCGCGGAACCGCTTCCGGGATAATTGCGGATGTGACCGCTGTTCTTGCAATGTCGGAAAACACCTTCGACGCGGTAGGACCCAATAAGGCCGCCGACACACGGAACAGGCATCGCACTGAGGCTGGAACCGGCCACGTCTCCGCTGTTCCAACAATATTCCACCAGACAATTCTGTGCCTCCTTGCTGACGCCTCCGATAATGCCGCCGGCGATTACGTACCCGGTTCCGGCCCCTGTCGTGACAGGTATATCCCGGTCACGTTCATAAACCAGCCCGCTGTTTTGACAACTGAGAATGCTGGCATTGGAATAAAGCCATCCCACGATACCGCCCATCATTCCGGAAGTGGAGAACAGGCTGCCGCTACTGTTGCAGTTCGTCACCTGCAGATTTCCGCCGGATGCGGCGCCGACGCCGACAATGCCGCCTCCGACAGAGAAGTTGGGGCTGCATTCAATGTGGGGCCCTTTGCCGCTGAGCGGATCTTCATTGCCGGTATTGGGATTGAAATAGATCAGGCCGGAATGCGTACAATTCTCCACCTCGGCTTCCACAAAGCCGTTTGAGACGACTTCAACACTGATCTCGCAGACCTTTTCCCCTCCCGAGACATCTTCCGTTTCCCAAACCTGGCGGAAGCCTGCCGAGCCGAGAATGCCGCCGGCGGTGCTGGCCGTCGAACGGTTGCTGGGAATCACATCCGTCACCCCTGTCACCTTGCGGCGGATATTGCCCGACGAAGTACAGCCTGCTATGCGGAGATGGATCATCTCATCGGCAGCGGAGGCGCCGGCGTAGGCTACGATTCCACCCGCGACAGGATTTTCGGATATCTTTTTGTCTTCCTGGAGTTGAAGAGTCCCGCTAAAATGACAATCTTCCACAGTCACCGTCGTTCCGCCGCTATGACCGGACACACTGCCGGCCACCCCGCCGAGACGGGCGTTGGAAACAGCCCCTTCCACACGGGTGGATAGGGAGGAAGAACATCTCTCTATCGTCATCCCCTGAAGGGATGTACCCCCGAGAATCCCGCCCGTGCAGACACGCTCCGAGCCGGATGCCCCCTGCAAACGGATCGAACCGCCGGAAGTGCAGTCCGCAATCCGGAAGGATTGGGCTCCGGCGGACGTGACGCATCCGGCGATACCACCGAAATACTGCCGTTCCGAAGCCGCGGCGAGCACGCCCGTCGACAAGATGCTGCCCTGGGCGGAACAGCCTGAGATGCTCCCGTCGCAAGTGCGGCTCAAACCGACAATGCCGCCGGCAAATACAGGTTTGTCCGGATATTTGCGCCGGATGAGAATCTGCGCGGCGGATGTCATCCGGCACGCGGATAAGGCGCCCGAAGAGGCCGCGGAAGGATCATTGTCGCCCAACTGGCCGACGATGCCGCCGAAGCTGCTGCGCACCGTGCTGAGCGGCACGCCGCTAATTCCCCCTTCGAACGTACAGTCGTGTACGTGGGTCGATACGCAGGAGCCCAGGATGCCGCCGACAAAAACACCGCGGCGCGAGGACGTCGTCGCAATCTCGCTGCCGTCCACCACAATCCTTCCGCTATTGACAAGGCCGGAAATATCCGCCGCGTCCTTGTAGCAACTCTGGATAATGCCGCCTACGCAGAAAGAATAGGAGGGAGAAGATTCCGGAAGATAGGAAACTACGCCATCCGGGCTATTGACGGCATCCCGAACGGTAATGTTTACGTTGTCGATAATGCCGTAAACGCCGCCGACACCGCCATAACGGGCTTTATCGGTATCGGTATTGCGGGGGGCTGCCGTCACAAGCCCTTCATTGCGGTCAGCCCGACAGGTGGAACTGCCGGATACATAGCCGATGACGCCGCCGAAGCGGAGCGTATTGAGCCAGGAGCCGGTAAAGACCGTCTCGCCGGCTTGGACATTGCCGGAGGACTGACCCCCGGAAAGGCTGCCTGAAAGGCCGCCGAAATTCAGTCCCTTGGAGACATACGAACCCGGTGAACGGGGGGCGGCCTCAAGCCGGCCGGAGAAACGGCAATTCTCCATCAGGGATGAGCTGACCTGCCCGAACAGACCGCCGATATGGGCGTCCGTGGCGATGACGACGGACGAAGAAATAAGGATCTTCGCTTCTACCTTGCATCCCTTGGCGCTACTGCCCCCGGTAAGCCGTCCGGCGAGGCCTCCGATATAGGTCGTGGAGGTCAATTCTCCGCTCAAAGCATACGTGTATTCCCCTTTCAGGGTCACATTTTCCAGCGTTCCCGTAACCTGGGAGGCCAGGAAACCGACCGTGGTCCCGGATTGAAGGCTGAATCCACCGTCCAGGGCTATATTCCGGACCGTACCGCTGACGGTGGTAAACATCGGGCCGGGAAGGCCTTTGATCGTGTGCCCGGCCCCGTCCAGCACCTTGGAGAAGGCGAATGGAGTCCATTCCCTTCCGGTCATATCAAGGTCCGCAACCAGCAGATAATTTTCCTTTGACGGATCCGCGGCGAAGGCAAGCAGGTCTTCTTCGTCGGAAATGACGACAAAATCGCCGTCCGTCTCGAATCGCTTCCCAGGGAAGCGGACCAGCGTAGCGGCATCCACCCTTCCGGAAGGGGGGATATAGCCCAGTCGCATCGTCTCTCCGTCGGAGGATTGGACGATGAAATGGAATCCATCGGGATAGTCTCCGGAAGGAATGGATATAAAGAAAGAGGTTGCCGTTGAAGTCAGCGCAATTCCATCCCCGGGGCACTCCAGCGTGATACTGGAAGAGCCGTCTTTCAGCAAGAAAGATCCGTCGTATAATCCTTCCTCATCCCGGCCGGGCACGAGTTCGCCGGCAAGCGGATTGCCGTCCGAAGACAGTACCATAATCCGGCTGATTCTCTTGCCGGAAGCCCCCGTCAACGGGATCTCCAGCAAGGCGCAGAAATGGGAAAGGCGAATATCGGAAGGATCCCACCCGCTGCCATACATCGGCAAGGCGGCGGGGTCAAAACTCCCCTCCGTGTACTGCTGCTTCTGCGGAAGGACGATCCCGTCCGCAGATGCCGGATAAAGGACATTGAAAGGCGCGGCAAGCGGGTCTGCAAAACGGAAAATGGCCTCCCGTTCGCCAGCCTCATCCGCCTCCAGCGGCTCCGAGACAGCCTCTCCGATGGAGATTCTGTCTCCCTCCGCCCACAGCACCGGGCACTTCCCTCCTGCCGCCGCTCCGAGCATGGTCTTCGTCCCGTCGTCTGGGAGTGACACGCTGAGTTGTATCACCCCCTGGCCGTCGTTCGGCATAGACTCGAGTTGCTCCTGCTTCTCCTCATCCTCGTCAATGGGAGGGGGAGTGCAGGAGAACGCCAGCAAGAGCGCACAGAAGCAGAATATGAAGGTTTTCTTCATCTACTGGTAATCAAAAATCAGCGTCGCGGTGATCGGCCAGTGATCCGAAATATAAGTCACTCCGGCGTAGGACTGGTAATCGGTACCGAAACTATCGCTGACCAGTCCGTGCTTGCCATTCTCATAGCAATTCTTATAGACAATGCTGTCTATGTTGGACCAGCCGCCGGAGACGGTTCCGCTTGAATAAATGCTGGAAAAACCGGAGCATGTCGTGGAGAATTTATTATAACTGGTCGGATAAGCCGTCTTGGAAGTCTTGCCGTCCACGTTCCGGGCCCAGTAATAATTGCTCCAACGGGTATCGCCTTTGTCTGAGCTGCAAATTTCACTTGCGGTGGCGTTGAAATCGCCCATCACAATGGCAGGCAAATCATTGGAATTGATGGACGCAATCTGGTCGTAAAGAACCACGGCTTCCGCCTGGCGGTTAGCATAATCTTGGTCAAGATATCCATCAATAAGGTGGGTATTGAAGACATAGAAGGCTTCCCCGGTCGCTTTGATGCTGAACTTGATCCACGCACAGTTGTGCCCGTCGGCAGAGCCAACCGAGGATGGATTGTTCGAGAGCCAGAAGGTTCCCTTGTCAAGGACATCGAACTTTTCGGTCTTATAGAAGATCGCGTTGGAGGAATCTTTATTGTAGTCTTTCTTGTTCCACAACGATCCGCTGCTTCCGCTGGACTCTTTCCCGTAATCCACGCCAAGACCATATGCTGCATAACCCGAAGTGTTGTCCAGGATATTTACCCTCTGGCGGTATTCACACTCCTGCGTGCCGATAATGTCGGGATCCTGCGTGTTAAAGAAAGAATATATACCGGGTTTACGGACACTCCAGTAGTGGCTCTCGCTCCAGGAAGAATTGTCATCATTCTTCTGGCAGGCAATATTGAAGCACCACACCGTAAGTTTGGCACGGGGTGCCGGCAGCGTGGCCGCCATCGTAGTCTGCTGCGAGCGGGTAATGGTGAACGACTCCGTGTGAGTCAGGGTGCTGACGCTTCCTTCCGGAGGATAAGCAGCCAGGGAGAGGCTTGTGTAGGAGCCGGCCGGGATGACTACATAGAAATCCTTCGCCGTGGACGTGCTCAACTGGACGGGAGAGCTACAGTTGACCGCAACGGTGTTGCTTGCCCCCGAGTTCATCGAAAGCGTATTTCCGCCCCGCGAAACAGTTCCCTTGCCGGAAACAGGGTCGCTGAATGTCAGCTCAAGGCGCGACACCTTGAAACTTCCCTTCAAGCTGAGCTTGAGCACGCCGCAGAGATTCTTCATCGTGAAGGATCCGAACGTACTGCTCGTCCCCGAAAGCATCGGATTGCTGCCGTTTGCAAAGGTCCCTTCGGTATATTCAACCTCGGCAGGAAGCGTAAAGGTAAAGGTGCTGCCCCCGTTATAGGTCGCGGTTGACGGATAGGCAACGAAATAGTTTTCGCTCCCGGTATAGACAGGCTTAACGCCACTGAAAGTGCCGCTGCCTGATCCGGCTCCGCTTTTGAGGGTGAATTTGTTACCGATGGAGTTACCGTCCGCAAAGACAGCGAGCTTATCCCCTGAGGACCACAGCACACTACTCCCGGAAAGGCTTGTCTTGACATCGCTTTCCCCCTGGACGGTAATCTCGGCCAGGGAAAACTCATCCTTACTAACTTCCGTTTTACCGCACGATACAGCCACAGTAATAGCGGTAAAAAATATCAGATAAAACTTTTTTGACATTGTTTTTTTCTTTCTTTCTTATTCCATACTGGAATTCCCAACATTGATGGTTGTCTCCTCCCCTTTGTCTTTGATTTCCGTCACGTTGACTTTTATATCGGAGAGATTAAGGCAACATTTCTTCGTATTAGAATTGTAATTACTGTCTTCTGATGCGGCCGCTCCAACTATGATACGGTCGTCTGCCGAGACAATCATGGTAAACGTGAAGGATTTCCAGCTATCGGAGACGGTAAATGTATTGTATACTATGGAACTTCTGTCGCTTGAACTCATCCAACCGAAATCACAGATATTATTGGAGATATTTGCCGATCCTCCGGCATAACCTCCATTCCCTGATTTGTTGGCAAGAACACCAATTGCATACTTCGTTTCAGCTTTTTTCGAGGAAGATTCATTATATCCCCTTGCGGCAGTAATCGTCACTTCTATCGTCGCTTCTTTTCCGGATGGTACAGTGAAAGCAGGAGTGAGTATCCAAGCCTTTTGGCCATTTGTTAATGAGCCGAGTGTGATGTGGCCAGGATGGACATGTATTTTCGATGAAGATCCGGCGTCATAAAGCCAATTATTGAGACGGCTGGCACCAAGAGCGGAAGTGTAACTGAACAGTTCGTAACTTCCTGTACTTTCGGAATACTTTACAAATCCAGAACCTATATCAGAGAATACAGACGGGGAGGATGGAGCAGTAACGCCAACATAGCCTCCCAGATAATCGAAGTCCCAGCACAGTTCGCTAAAGTCTTCGGCAAGAACGACACCTGTCTCCGTAATTGATGAAGGCATGGTGACCACAGTGAACGATAGCGTCTTTGCGGCAATCACTTCGGATACCTGGGAGGCACCGTCCACTACTTTCAGGAAGTATGTCGTGTTCGGATCGAGTCCGGAGAAGATAAATTTAGGATATTTGCCGGAACGCCATATTGCCTGTCCGCTCGAACCCGAAGGGAACGAATAAGATAAGACCGGGCTGGTGCATTCGGCATCACTGTAGAGGGTGGCTGTGTAGGCGATCTGGTTGTCTGTATTTGCCGCCCCGCCCTCGTTCCATGTGAAAGAGAGCGTGGAGGAAGTCCTCTCGAGGATGGAAACCCTGATGGGTACATTCTCAAGAGCTGTAACTTCAACCTGGATGTCGCTTATGAATACTCTCGATTTGCTGGAAGACGCGCCGTTCCTTGCACCGAATGCAATGCGGTCTCCGGGGAGAACAGCCAGATTTTCTACAGTTACCGTAGTCCAGTCCGTCCCGAGGTTGACCTCCCGATATTTATCGGATGTACCTCCTGCCGGCCAGTCGAAACTGGCGGAATAGGTGCCGGTCATATTGGTTTCCTCCGGGTTGAGTACTGCGACGCCCCAGTTGTTTTCCTGGGAGGAGTCGAACTTAGCAGCCGTTATGGTGACTTTGACGATGGCCTTTTTGCCGTCGGGGACGGTGAACTGAGGCGTCAGGATCCAACCCTTACCAGCGGACTTGCCAAGTTTGAGATATCCGCAGTGATACCAGACGGATGAATCATAAGCCCAATTTGCAAGACGGCTTGAAGCAAGAGCGCTGTTGGTTGCGGAAGCGCCCATCTGCTTTTCCGGGTTGTCATTGCCGCTTTTAACGAAACTTGCAGCAGTCCTGTCGGAGAAACTGGTTGTGGATGACGGGATAAAGCCTGCGGCGCCAGCAACCCTGTCAGTGTGCCAGAGAAGTTCCCCGAAGTCCTCGGCGAGGGCGACACCGGTCGAGGTGATGGAAGCGGGCATCTGAACGATGGTGAACGCTTCTGTCGTGGCGGAGGCAACATTGGACTCGACATTATCCGTCGTGTCCGTAACCTTCAGGTAGTATGTCGTTCCGGGAGTAAGTCCGCCGAAGACGTATTTCGGCTGTTTTCCGTCCCAGCAAGCATCATTTGCCGGAATTGAGAAGCTGGCAACCTGAGAAGTGCACGCGGCATCGCTGTAAAGCGTCGCCGTGAAGGCGTGGGAAGGATCTCCGTTCCAGGTGAACGGGATGGTCGAAGAGGTGATGCCGGAAGCCGGATAGGCGAAAAGCGAAGAGGAGGACAGGGCCTTCACCTCAACAGAAATATCGCTCAGAAGGACACGTGCACCGTCGTTGTTCCCGCCTTTGACACGCCCGAAAGCAAGTTTGTTGCCGCGCTGGAGGCAGAGACCGCTTACGGTTATTTGATCCCACGGGCTGCTGTCAGACATTTTCTTGGTCGTGCTCACAAGCCTGTAAAGAGTGGGATCGTTCACGTTCGGCCAGGAGAAGTCGGATTCACGGTCACCCTTGTAACCATCATTGCTGACAACGCAGAGGGCCCAGGTTTCATCCTGACTGGCGTCGTATCTGGAAATACTCAGGGTTACGTCGGCAAGCGCGGCCTTCCCGCTCTCAATCTGGAAGGCCGGGGTAAGAACAAATCCTGCTTTGCCTGTCGCGCCGAGTTTCATATATCCCGGATGAATATAAACACTCTGTTCCGACAGCCAGTCAGCAAGGCGGCTGGATGCAATTGCAGTGGAAATGCTATTACTGCGGAAATCAAGTTCGGAAGGCGATAGAGTAGCGTCCGTCATAGAGTGATTGGAAAAACTGCTCATATCCGAAGGACGGTAGCCCTTGCCATTCCTCAGATATTCATTACCCCAGGCGTATTCGCTGAAGTCTTCGGCGAAGACAAGACCTGGAGATGTGATATCAGAAACCGGCATAGGGACCACTGTGAACTGTTTGGTGCTTTCAGACACAGGGTCGCTCAAGGCTCCGGCGATTACATCCTCTACCCTGAACCAGTAGGTTGTTCCCTGTGAAAGGCCAGCTATTACAAAACGATTGTGATCCCCTACAACCCAGGTATCACCGGCAGGCAGGTCATAGGTCTCTACCTCGTTGGCACACTGCTCGTCGGTGTAAACGTGGATCTTCCAGGGCTTCTTGGTCCTGGTGGCCGGGTTGGAGCAGTTCCAACGGAGGGTGATGGCGGAAGAGTTGATGGACCAATGGCCGTTGATCGTCACGGCCGACGGCACGTAAGCCGGAGCGGTCAGGGGATACAGTGTACCGGCCGCTGCCGTGAAGGAAGACGTACGGGAGAACGACATACTAGTGTCGTCACTTGCGTTGATGATAAAACGCAGACCGCTCGCATAGGTTCCCGCCGGGAAGGCGAAGGTAAACGTCGTCCCGAAGGGAAGTCCGCCCTGCGGCGCGGCGATCTCCACATAATTGTTCTCGCCGCCGGAAAGGGCGGTGAAGTCGGTCGTGAAGGCGCCGCTCATTTTCTCGCCGCCAATCGCTTCAAGCCTGATGGAGGTAATCATCAGCGTTCCTTCCGCCGGGGCGGTCGGGGTAATCTTGAAGAGCGCGACCTGGGGATTGAAACTCAGGGAAGGCGAATTGCCGCTTCCGACCATCAGATAGGCGGCAGGGTCGTGCTGGCCCGCGACATAAGTCTGCTGGGTCGGGATGGTGACGGTCGCGGAACCGGAGGAATAATTCGACACCGCCGATGCGGGGTAGGCCGAACAATAGGGCGCCTGGAGGGTCCCTGTGACGGAAAACTCGGCGTGGTTGGTCCCGACATAGCCGTCGTTCTCCTGGAGGGCGACGCTCTGATAGCCGTTTACGTAGATAACATCCCCGGCCTGCCAGAGGGTCGGATAGGAGTCACCGTCCTTTTCACCGAGATATACTTTGGTCTCGGGGAGAGAAGCGCTGAAAATGACAGTCGTGGTCTCCTCATCGGGGACGACTTCCGGAATTTCCTGCTCCTTTGCGCAGGAAACCAAAAGGACAAGCAGTCCTGTAATCCAAAATATTTTTTTCATGGCCGTCATTTTTAATTGAACCATTCATCTTCGCCGGGATCGCCTTCGCCGACGCCCCCGAGCTGTCCGCTCTCAAGAAAGGAGTCCTCGGTTTCCAGATCGAGAAGCTCCGATTCCGGTTGTGTGTATAACCCCCGGGGATGGAATTGTAAGTCTTTGTAGATCATATTTTAACTATTCTGCATCCTCGATTGCCGTCACGGTGACGGTGATGTCGGAAAGGTTGAGGCAGGATTTCTTGGAACTGTAATTGTAGCCAGCCCTGGAGCCGACGACGACGCGGTCGCCGGCCTTGATGGTCATGCCCGTGTAGGTAAAGGTCTGCCAGGAAGTGTCGTTGTTGACGGTAAAGGTGTGGTAGATGCTCTCCGGGCGGTCGTTCGGCCAGGCAAAGTCAGATGTGTTCTCATCCTTCATATTGGCTCCGCCTCCGTCGGCTCCGCCATTGGAGGAGTTGTTGAGAATGCCGACTGCGTAGTCGCCGGTCGCCCCGCTCATACCCTTGCGGGCGGTAATTTTGATGGTGACTGTCGCGACCTTTCCTTCCGGTACCGGGAATGGAGGTGTCAGGAGCCAAGCCTTCTTGTTGTTGGTGAACGAACCAAGGGTAATATGGCCGGGGTGGACCATTACCCTGTCGTCAGTGCCGGCGTCGCGCGCCCATTTGTTGAGGCGGCTGGAGGCGAAGGCGGGTGAGGTAAACACCTGATAGTTGCCGACGCTCTCGGAGAAGACAATCGGATCCGATCCGCGGGTGGCGAAATCCGTCGGAGAATCGGGAGCGGCGATGCCGACGCAACCCTGGCCGTACTCGAAGTCCCAGACGAAGAGGCTGAAGTCTTCGGCGAGGGCGACCCCGGTCTCCGTGATGGTAGCAGGCATAGTCACAACTGTGAACGCATCAGTTTTTGCCGCAACTACGTTGGACACCTGGCCGGCGCCGTCGGTCACCCTGAAATAATACTGGGTGCCGGCAGTCAATCCGGCGAAGATGAACTTGGGATATTTATTGCGCCAGAGCGATGATCCCTGTCCTGCGGCGAAGTCATAAGAGAGGACAGGCGTCGTGCAGCCGGCATCGCTGTAGAGCGTGGCGGTGTAAGCCAGGTCGGCATCGTCGGCTGCTTCACCGCCTTCGTTCCAGGTGAACGAGAGGGTCGAGGAAGTGACTTCCAGGGCCGAAGCGGTGATGGGGGTGGCTACGAGGTCTTCGACGTCGGTCACTTCGACCTTGATGTCGCCGACGAAGATACGGGCCTTGGCATTGTCACTGCCATCATAGGGCCCGAATGTGATCCTGTCGCCAGCGTAAACTTCAAGGTCTTCGGCGGTTACGGTCTGCCAGGCGGTCCCGGAAAGGGAGACCGTCTGATAGTTTTGATCGGTCTTGACTGCCGGCCAGTAGAAGCTGGCGGTGTAATCGGTCTTCATATTGGCCTCCGTCTCGTTCAGTACACAGATTGCCCAGGTCGTCTCCGAGGAGCTGTTGTACCTGGCCGCCGTGACGCTCACCTTGACTTTTGCCTTTTTGCCGCTGGGGACGGTGAAAGGAGGGGTCAGGATCCAGCCCTTGGCGGAAGCGGTGCCCATCTTGAGGTAGCCGCAGTGGTAATAGACATTGCTGTCAACAGACCATCCGTTGAGGCGGCTGGCGGCGATGGGAGCTGTCACGGTGGACCATTTCTTTTCACCGGAATTGCTGTTGCCGGCAACGAAATTGGCGACAACCTTATCGGAGAAATGATCTGTGGATGACGGGACGAAACCGGTAGCCTTGGCGACCATATCGGCATTCCACTGGATTTCGCCGAAGTCCTCGGCCAGGACTACACCGGCGCCTGTGATGGAGGCGGGCATTTGCACAATGTTGAATTCTGCCGTGGTGGCGGAGACGACATTGGAAACGACGGCGGGACTATAGGAAGTGTCGGTGACCTTGAAATAATAGGTCGTGTTGGGCGTCAGGCCGCCGAAGACATACGTCGGATTGGTCTTGTTCCAGATGGAGGTGGTCTCCGCTGGGAGTTCGAAGGCGGAAACGACGGTCTCGCAGGCGGCGTCGCTGTAAAGCGCGGCCGTGAAGGCGTGATCCTTTTTTCCGTCCCACTCGAAGATAAGGGTGGAGGAAGTCTTCCCTGAGGCTTCGGCTGCGGTCAGGTCCGGGATGACCTCTGAGATCGCCGTGACTTCGACTTTGATTTCGCTGAGATAGACGCGGGCCTTGGTCTTGTCGCCGCCCTTGATACGGCCGAAGGCGAGGCGGTTGTCGCGCCCGATCTTCAGTCCTTCGACGGTGACGGTCTTCCAGTCTGAACCGATATTGGCGAATTCCACCTCCCGGTACACATCGGGATTGGTCTCGTCCGGCCAGGCGAAGTCGGACTGGCGTCCGCCCTTGTCGCCGTCATTACTGATGACGCAGACCATCCAGGTCTCGTACTCGTCGTCACCGTAACGCGAAGCGGTAAGTGTCACATCGACAGTGGCTTCATTATCCTCGGCGATGGGGAACTTCGGCGTGAGGGCATATCCGTAGTTGTTGTCCGATCCGAGTTTGAGGTAGCCGGGGTGATAGTAGGTGTTGCCCTCGGAGAGCCAGCCGTCGAGGCGGCTTGCGGAGAGGGCCGTGTTGAGGTCGGCCGAACGCATTCCGGAATTGGCCGCGGTCTCCTCGCGGGTGAAAGTCGCTCCTTCCGTCGAGTGGTTGGAGAGGCTGCTCTGGTCGGCGGGGATGTAACCGCCGGCCTGGGTGATGCGCTCCCAACCCCAGGCGTATTCGCTGAAATCCTCGGCGAATACGACGCCGGTCGTGGAGATGTCGGCCGTCGGCATTGCGACGGGGGTGAATGCCGTCGTCGTGGCCGTGCAGGCCTCGCTGATGCTGTTATCGGTCTTGTCCTTGACTTTGAACCAGTACTGGGTCCCCTGGGAAAGGCCGCCGATGACGAAGTGGAGGTGCCAGTTCTTGAGGTCGGGGTTCCAGCAGGCGGCATTGGCCGGGATGGAATAGGTCTCGAGAAGGTTCGAGCAGGCCTCGTCGCCATAGACCATGAGGTCGAAGGCGCGGTTGATATTGTCTTCCGGGTTGACACTGCTCCAGTTGAGGATGACCGAAGAAGATGTCAGGACATCTGCGGTGCAGAAAAGGATAGCCGCTTCGTAGTCGATGTTTGTGCTGTACATCTTGCCGGCTTCATACGGCTTCGAAGGGGTCGCCCTGCGGGCCATCACGCCGCCGTCGACGTCGGTGAAGACAACGCCGATGCCGTCGGTGTAGTCCCCGGCGGGGATGACCATGATCATCGGCGTACCGGGAGCGACGCCGCCGTCCGGCATGCTCAGCGTGACGATGTTGGAAGCGCCTTCGAGTGCGGCAAATATGTCGAAGTCAGTCCCGAAAGGCCCCGAAAGCTTATTTGCACTGGAAGCGATGAGCTTGACGCTCTTGATATTTGCATCGCCTGAGGCAGTGAACTTGAAGAGTGCCATCTGGGGCTCGAAGGCGAGCGTCCCTTCGCTGTCGTTTTTGGCCAGCATGATAAATGCGGCCGGGTCGTATGAGCCGGCGACATAGTTCTGCACCGCCGGAAGTGTCAGCTCGGCAGCTCCGGTGTCATAGTCTGCAACCGCAACGCCCGGATAAACGGCTTCGTAGGGGGCCGAGACGCCCTCGATGGTGAATTCGGCCGCGCTCTTGCCGGCAAAGGAAGCATCGAGAGGGTCTGACGCTACGCCGTTGATTTTTATGACATCGCCGGCTGCCCAGTAATTGGGATAAGCCGTCCCGTCCTTGTCGCCAAGGTAGGCTCTGGTCTCTGAAAGAACGGCCTTGATGGTCGTGCCACCCCTGTGAATCGGGGCCTCAGGATCATTCGGCTCATAGGTGCATGCCCAGGCGCTTGCAAGGGCGATTGCGGAGAGAAGGAAATACTTTTTCATGGCTTATTCCCCCCACTGGTCTATGCCGGCATCCTCCTCTTCGATGGGAGGAAGCCCGCCGCTTACACAAAGGCCTTTCTGGAGATCCAGGGGCTTGATTTTCTGCTGTGGCTCGGTGTAGAGCCGTCTGGCAGCCGTTGATGTTTTCATCTTTTTCATATTATGTGTTTTGTTTTAATTCACTGCAGTGACTTCAACCTTGATGTCCGAAAGATTGAGGCCCGGGCGGGAGCCGCTGCTGTTTTTGTAAGTGGCGCCGTCGGAGGCCTGGGGGGCGCAGCCGACGACGATGCGGTCGTCGCGGGAAAGTTCAATCCCCTCGAAGGAGAAGACTTTCCATAATCCGGTGTCCTGTACGGTGAAACGGCGGTAAATCTTCGCCGGCCGTTCGTTGGGCCAGCTGAAGTCGGAGGTGTTTTCGTTCTGCATATTGGCCCCTCCACCATTTGCGCCGCTGTTGGAGGTATTGTTGAGCACGCCGAGGGCGTAGTCCGAATGGGCGGAGGAGAAGGCCTTGCTGACGGTAATGGTGACGGTGGCTGTCGCCTTCTTCCCGGAAACGACCGGGAACGGCGGCGTCAGAATCCAGCCCTTGTCCGCGCCGATGGATCCCAGCGTCACATAGCCGGGATGAATCCTGACGCGGGCGTCGGAGCCGGTGTCCCTGGCCCATTTCTTAAGCCGACTTGCTTGCAGGGCGGCGTTGTAGGTAAATACGGAATAGCTGCCGACGCTTTCGGCGACAGGAATATAGCTTGTTCCCAGGGCGCTGTAACTGGCGGGAGATGACGGAGCGGAGACTCCCGCACCACCCGAAACAGCATCGAAGTCCCAGCTGAGTTCGCCGAAATCTTCGGCGAGGACGGTGCCGGGCTCGGATATGGAGGCGGGCATCTGGACGATGTCAAAGTCCTCTGTCGTTACCTCAAGCAGGGCGGAGGCGTGGTCTTCAGAAGTCACTTGAGCGAACAACGTCATACCGGGGGTGGGAACAGGCACCGTGAATCTCGGCGTATTTCCTTTCCAGCAGGCCGCCCCGGCCGGGAAGGCGTATTCCCTGAAAATGTCGGTCCCGGCGCTGTCATTATATAATGTAAGCGTATAGGGCTGGGCGATGTCCTCGGAGACGGATTCGCCCAGGGTCCATTCGAGTGTCAGGGTGGAGGAGGTCACCGCTTTGAGGGAAAGCTCAATATCCGGCTCGGGGAGTGCGCCCTCAAGGCTTATCGTGTATTCTTCTCCGGCGGAATAAACCCTTGCGGGCGTGATATTGACAGTGGTCTCGCTCCCGCCCGCCGTGACGGTAATGATGAATCCAGCCTCGCGATAGTCTCCCGGTGCCATTACGATGGATGCCGGAAGGGTGAAGGTGCCCAAAGAACCCGCCGTAAGGTTGATGGCGGCAGAAGTCCCTCCGGAAATGCTCCAGAAATTGGTTTGGAACTCCCCGGCTATCTTCGCCGTGCCTTCCGCTTCGATGCGGATGGATGAAATTGCTCCCGTGAGCGTTTCAGAGACTATATTTACAGTGCAGGTTGCTTCGGACAGGCTGACCACGGCGTCGTCCGCCCTGCCGATGAGGACAGGCTCTGCTGAGCCGGCAATCTGCTCCGAAGGTATGACGACGGTGCCGCGTTCCTGCGCGTAAGCGGAAAGCGCATCGTCAGGCCATACGACACAGTAGGGTGCCTCCACCTCTGCCGCTTCAAATGTGGCCGTATGGCCTCCGGCTTCGGAAGCCGGAAGCGGCAGTGACCGGATATTGCCCACCTTGACGGTTTCGCCTTCGGCCCAGGCCCTGTCCGGGCGCGTTACTGCGATTTTCCCGCTTTCCGGATGCGGAAGGCTGCCTGTGATATCTATGGAATATTGGGCTCCTGCCTGATAGGCCTGGGGAGGGAGCAGGACGGCTTCCTTCGTCACGCCGTCGGTTCCTGTGACGACAAGACGGAAACCATCCTCAGAATAATTCCCGGGAGGAAGGGAAATAGATAGCGGAAGCGTGATATTTTCTTCTCCGGACGACCGGACTTCGATGCAGTCAGAAACTCCGGCTTCAGCCGGGGTAAGGGTCTCGTAATCCGTAAGGAATGATCCGGCTATTGCTCGCCCGTCGATGGCCGTCAGTTTAATGCGCCGGTATGTTTCGATGCCTCCCATCAGCGTGAGGGTGCTGAGAATGGGGGATAACGCACAGTCCTCGCTGCCATCGCCCTTGCCGAGCCAAACCTGCTGGGCTGAACCTGCGGGGAACCTGCTCTCTGCCAGGTTGAGATGTGCCGCGCCGCCAGAATAGCCGAAAACAGCGTTGTAGGGACTGGCGACATATAGCGGAGCCTTTGTCGAGGGAACGCTGAATGCAGCAGTCGCTTCCTCCAAAGCCTGGGACAGCGGGTCTGAGACCTCGCCGTTGACATTGATCCTTTCCCCCGCAGCCCAGCCTGCGCTTCTGGAGACGGTGACAGTCATCAGATCCCTGTCATCCCCTGATGGAACGGGTATCCCTTTCTCCCTGCAGGAGAGAAGGATCACGATGGGAATCAACAATATGAGGGCTTTTCTCATTTGAGGTGACGTTCAGAGAAGTTAAGAATCCAGTCCCAGTCGCCCGCAACGACGCCGTGGGCTCCGTCGCGCCGTGCATAACCGAGATTGGCACCGATGGCCGTCGTGGCCCCTGTCTCGGGGAAGACGGTGCCGAAAGAAGCATCCTTCCCGAGGAAGGTCCAGACCGGGGAGGCCGCCTGAAGGGAAAGGAATTCGCCGTAGGCGTCGAACCAAAGGTTGTTGAATCCCAGCACCAGCATCGGACGAGGAGCGACAAGGCTCAGCAGCAGGTGCTGATCGAAGGGCATTTCAGCTTCGTGACCTGCCCAGGTGGCGTATCTGGGGGAGAACCAGTGGGTGTAGGTGCTGGTTTCAGAGGCGATGCTTTCCTTGTCCGGCGTTATGTGCTTGGTCATCGGGACACCGCCGCTGCCGGTCTGGACGGGAACCACCAGGGCAATTCTTTCGTCAAAGGCTCCCGCTATCAGCGCCGCTTTTCCGAGACGCGAACAGCCTGTCACCATAATCTTGTCCGCTGCGAGGGCGGGCAGGGTTTCAATCATATCTACGGCCCGCATCAGGCTCCATCCCCAGACTCCGAGCGACATCGGATTGTCGGGTGCGGAAGGATCCCTCGGCGACCAGAGGTCAAAGACGCGGGTGAAGGCGATTTCCCGCTGCTTCGCCACGGTCTCCGGATCCGGGCAAACCTCCGCGTAGCAAGCAGTTACAAAGGCATATCCCCTGCGTAGGAAATCGTCGATGGGGTAGTGGTAGCGCAACTCTCCAGTGAGCAGTTTGCCGCGCCAGTCGGGATTGGCACTGTTGCCGCTGATGCCGAATTCAGTTTCCTTCTCCATCCAGCAGTCCGGAACGACCACTTCCGGATCGGGAATGAAGGTGTGATTGCCCCAGTAGTTGAGGGTAAGGATGACGGGGACGGGCCCGGAGGCGCTGCGCGGGCGCACGACGAGCCAGTCAATCTTCGGGCCGCTTCTGTCTTCGCTGAACCACATCCGGTACTGCTCGCGTACGGCGTTGACTCCGCCAACGACGGTATTGCCGCGCTCAATCCGGTCGATGAAGACCGGCTTCGGGGCCGGGATTGTCCCATACATCTGCTGCTGGAAAATCTCCTTGATCTCTTCGCGGCGAAGCGCCCATTCGTCGGCGTCCCTGACAGCCGTCCCGCTTGCAAAGACCAGCGGGTCTTCCGGGGCGAAGACCTCCGTCACTTCGACCGTCAGGTCCTTGACAAGGGCTCTGCAGTTGTCTCCGGAAGCCGTGTAACTTCCTTTGACGCCGAACATAATACGGTCTCCGTCTTCCACGGTGAGTCCTTCTGCGGAAAGCGTCTGCCATTCGCCCGGGCGGTTGAGCGTGAAGAATTGGATTTTCTGTGCGTCGGATGCGCCAGGGTGATGGTTGAAATCCGCGCTGTAGCCGGTGACGTTGGCGTTGGCCCGGTCGAGGACGGCGATGCACCAGACGCCGGATGCCGTGTTGGAAACCGTGCTGGCGTGAAGGGTTACGTTGACAGTGGCGTTTCCGCCTCTGGGGAGGCTGAATTCCGGCGTGAAGATCCACCCTTTTGCGCCGCTGCGGCCGAGCTGCAGCATACCGGGGTGAATGTAGACATCGCTGTCGCTGGCCCAGCCTTCCAGGCGGCTGGAAGGAAGGGCGGCGGTTTGCTGCTTGAGCAGATAGGCAGATGCGCTGCCGTAGGGGACGAATGTGCCGGGGCCGTTGGCGAAGACGCCGGTATTGGACGGTTTGAATCCGGCGCTCCGGGTAAGAGGGTCGGCGTCCCATCTCAGCTCGCTGAAGTCTTCGGCCAGCGCGATGCCCGTTCGCGTGATAAGTTCGGGCAATTGCTTGACGGTGAAGGCCTCCGTTTTGCCCGGGATGATATCGGAAGTCTGTCCGGTGCCGCTGTCGGTCACCTTCAGATAGTAGTCTTTGCCTTGTGAGAGCCCGGAGAATACAAAACGGGGTGAACCGGCTCCGCAGGAACCGGCCCCGAGGGCGAACGACTGGACGGCGTGTGAGCACGACGGATCATCGTAGAGTACTGCCGAGAAGGAGGCACGTGCATCGTCTGCCGCGTCGCCTCCGCGTGTCCAGGTGAAGGACAGGGTGGAAGAGGTGGCTCCCAGCAGGGAGGCAAAAATGGAGGAGATGCCCGTCGCTTCGAGGGAAATTTCGTTCAGCAGCAGGGTCCCGTCGCCCTGCAGCCGTCCCACCGCGATCCGCTGCCCGGAGGCGACGGTGAAGCCGGAGAGGGTGATTTCTTCCCACTGCTTTGCCCCGGACAGGGTAAAGGTTCTGTATTTTGCGGGATTGCCGGTGTCGGGCTGGGTCTGAGGTCCGTCGACCACGAAGACGGCCCAGCCTTCCTGAGGCTGACCGGCAACTTTCAAGGTTATGTCGGCGCTGATATTCTTTCCTTCTGCGACATTCACCGCAGGCGTCAGTGCCTTTCCGGCACTCCCTATCGACAGATATCCCGGATGGAATCCCACGGTGCCGGTTTTTCCCCACCCGGACAATTCTTCGGGGAAATCCACCGGAACACCTTCCGTAACGCCGGGAAGCCCGGTGAAGGGATCATCCCCTGCAGCGGAAGTGCGGAAATCCTCCGCCAGAATAACGCCTTCCGTGGTTACTTGGGCTGGAAGCCGTACACGGGTAAAAGGAGACATTTTTACGGGAATTGCTTCACTGAAACTGCCCGCCGCAGTGTCTTTAACCCTGAACCAGTAATCCTTCCCGGGCTCCAGGCCTCCGAGCGTGAAGCCGCAGTCGCCGTCCGGGGCCATTGCGCCGCGAACGGGCAGACTCCGCATTGCCGTGGCGCAGGAAGCGTCGCCGTAAAGGAGGAGGGTCCAATCTTTTCCGGAATTACCGGCCGGGTCAATGCCGCTCCAGGTCAGCGCCACCGAGGAACTTGTGACGGCCTTGAGGGATGTGATGGACACCAGGGTGGGGGCATATTCCGGAATGGAAATGTTGTATTTTTCACCGGGCGCGGCCTCGAAGGCTTCGGGCTTTGAATACGACATCTGGGTGCCGTCTGAGGCAAAGACGGTAAATCTTAAGCCGTTCGGATAATCTCCCGAGGGGATGCACAGCCTCAGCGTCTTGCCGAATTCCGCTCCGCCCTCCGGAGCGGCGAGTGCCAGGAAATCCCGTCCTCCGATGGCTTTGCCATCAAAGGCAGCTACGTGAATGTGGCTGATTTTAAGATTATGAATGTTTGAACGGGGAGGGGCAGCGACCAACTCCAGAGGGGAGAATCTCGGACTTAGGACAACCGTCCTCGACGCGGTTTCCCCGGAGAAAATGAGCGCCGAGGGGTCAAAACCATCATTGGAAACGGCTTGCTGCCCCGGGAAAACAATCTCCCCCGTCCCGGCGTCGAAAGCGCCAGCGGGAAATACAGCGGTGTAGGAAGCCGCCTCATCGACACTGATGGTGAAGCGGGCCGCAGCTCCGTCGATGTCGCCCTCGTCCAGGCCTTCTGAGAGGGCGCCATTGACGCAAATCCTGTCTCCTGCACTCCACGAAATACCGCATCCGTCGGGAAGCCTTGCACTGAACAGCAGCCCCGGAACGACCTTTTCGCCCGGCCCGACGGGATCCGGATTGTCGCCCGGATCGTCTCCGTGTCCGTTTTCCGTACCCGTGCAGGAAACCATCACCGCAACCGATATCAGCAGCGCGGAGAAGAATAGCCCTATTCCAGCAAGTCTTTTCACTTTATACATAGTATAACCTCGCAAATATAGTAAAAATTCTGTAATAATGTGTGCGCACACATCTTTTTTGAAAAAATAACCCGTCTCCTGGGAAGAAAGATTTTGAGGAAACGGCAGAAATGTTTACTTTTGTGGCTGGGAAGAAGACCACCACATAGAGATAATGCTGGAACGGGAGACATTCGACAAGTTTTGCACCGCGAAATATCCGGGGTTTGTGGCTTATGCGCATCTTTGCCTTATGGGCAGAGATACTGCGTGGGCTGAGGATATCGTGCAGGATGTGCTCTATTCAGTGTGGAAGAGGAGGATTTTTATAAAGTGGGATTCCACAAATGGGGGTGGTAGAATTCAAGCCTATTGCCTTCGCAGCATTTTCAACCGCTGCATAGATTATCTGGAGCGCAGGAAAACGCGAATGGCATTCAATGCAGAGGAGCGTGTGTTTCTTGAAATGGCGGAGAAATATTACGACCCGGACCGCAATCCAGTGATCCGTCATTTGTTCGACCAGGATCTCAGGGAATCCCTGGACAAATCCATCGAAGCTCTTCCCGACAAGACCGGCTTGGTTTTCCGCTTGAGTTATATCGAGGGTTTGTCCCACGCCCAGATTGCCTCCAGACTGGGCATTTCGGAAAGGACGGTCGACTGGCATATTTATTCAGCACTCCAATCGCTCCGCACATCTCTGAGCGAAGTTTAAAAATTTTTTCATTTTTTACCCGGTAGTTTGTCCGACTTATCCGTAATTATTACGTACGGATATGAAAGACAACTACAAAATGGATAATCACCAAGAACGTCTTGAGGCCTATAGGAAGGCACTGGACGAGGCTTTTCGGGCTTCGTCGGACCCAGCAATGGACGAGCGTACCGGCCGGATGCTGGAGCGACTGGATGCACGGATTGATGCAGATGCCGCCCGCAGGCGCCGTTTATGGAAAGTCACGAAACCGCTTGTGGCCGTGGCGTGTCTGCTGGTCGTAGCCATTCTGGTCTGGCGGAAATATTCTTACGCGGATCTTGCCGGGTCCCGGCAGCAGGAATTGGCCTACGAGAATACAGAGTATCAAGTGCGAAGGGTTTCGCTCCCGGACGGAACCAGCGTTTGTCTGCAGCACGGAGCCACCCTGGGCTACAGTGAAAAAGACGGGATGCGTCAGGCGGAACTCAGCGGTGAGGCCTATTTCGACGTGGCCCGTGATTCGATTCATCCCTTTCTTGTAAAGACGGCAGCGCTGGATTTGAAGGTGCTTGGTACCGCCTTCAGCGTTTCTTCTATTCCCGGCGGGGGCAAGACTGACATCATTCTGGAACGGGGTTCGGTGAGGCTTCAGGCAAAGAATGGTTCGCCGATCCTGCGTCTGACACCCAATCAGAGGGCTGTATATGATGTGTCAACGGAAGATCTGGCTGTAGAAAATGTCTCTGCAAAACCAACCATCCAGCAGGAATACGGAATGGTCAGTTTCGAAAATGCGAGGGTGGACGAGATCATCCGTGCCATTGAGTCCCAATATGGCATCAAGGTCAATGCTTCGGGATACAACCCGGCTAAGCGATACCATATTAATTTTTTTATGAGCGACAGTGCAAGCGAAGTGCTCGCCATGATGGAAGAACTTACCGGAGGACATTTTTTATCCAGCAATTTATTATAGGAAATGATAAAGAGCGTACTTATTGCTTTTCTCACCGGCAGTCTATTACTGGGTAGTCCCTATAAAGTGGACATCTCCCAGCAAAATGCAACCGTCAAGACATTCACCGACGAATTCACGGCCCAGACCAGTGTCCCTTTCTCCTTTGAGAGCGAGCTGGCGTCCTATTCGCTCGGAAAGGTGTCGCTGCACGGAGAAGATATGCTGGAATCTCTTTTGTCGGCTGCTTTCAGCGGCAAGGGTATCAAGTATAAGGTGGTCAGCGGTATGGTCGTCCTGACGAAAGACGCCGTATCCACCACCACGTCCACACAGGGAACTGGCCGGACTCATCATCCGGAGAAAGTAACCATTAAGGGAACTGTGTTGGACGAAAATGGAATGGGGGTCATCGGCGCCTCAGTGCTGGTGCAAGGCACCACGACGGGTTCCGTTACAGGCCTGGACGGTGATTTCACCCTTTCTGCTCCCCGCGGTGCAACACTGGTGGCCAGTTACATCGGCTATAAGGATTACACCCTGGTTGCCGACAAGGATATGAGCGATGTCCGGATTGTCCTGGAGGTTTCGTCCGAATTCCTCGAGGAGGTCGTCGTCGTCGGCTACGGCACCGTCAAGAAGGAGAACCTTACCGGTGCCGTCGATCAGGTGAACTCCGAGGTCTTCGTCGGCCGTCCTGTCGCCAATGCGACGCAGATGCTTCAGGGTGTCGTTCCGAACCTCAACATCGAGCTCGTTGACGGCAAGCCCGGCCGTACTGCCGATTACAACATCCGCGGTACAACCTCAATCGGCGCGGGAGGATCGGCCCTCATCCTCATCGACGGCGTGGAAGGGGATCCCACCACCATCAACCCCAACGACATCGAGAGCGTCTCCGTCCTCAAGGACGCCGCCTCTGCCGCGGTCTACGGTTCCAGGGCCCCTTACGGTGTGGTGCTCATTACCACCAAGAACCCGTCCGGCGACGGCAAGTTCAAGATCAATTACTCCGGCAGCGTTTCCATTATGGATCCGACGGCCATCCCGGATATCGTTACCGACGGCTATGTCTATGCCTGCCTGTTCTCGGAGGGCTATTACAACGTCTCCGGCAAATACCAGACGACGATCAACAAGACCCAGGAATTCTCCCGTGCGTGGCTGGAGGAGTTCCGCCAGCGCCAGCTCGCCGGGATTCAGCGCACGACCGAGATAGGCCCTGACGGCGAGTATGTCTATTACGGCAACGAGAATTACTACGATTTCCTCTATAAGGATTATACCCTGGCTCAGACGCACAACCTTTCCATCAGTGGCAGCGGCAAGAATTTCGGCTACTACATTTCAGGCCGCATCTATAAATACTACGGTCTGTTCAACCTCTCGACCGACAAGTACCACACGATGAACCTCCGCGCCAAGGTATCGGCTAACATTCTCCCCTGGCTCAAGCTCTCGGAGAACATCACCTTCAACCACGAGTCCTACCACATCCCGAGCACGTCCAACCAGCAGAGTTCCGGCAACTTCTGGACGGCCATCAATATGGCAGGCCATCCCAGTTCGCCGATTTTCAACCCGGACGGCACGATGACGATGTCCGGCGCCTACGCCGTCGGCGGCCTCGTGACGGAGAATAACTACACCAACCGCAAGGTCAAGAATTACAAGACCACCACCGGTCTCAAGGCCAGTTTCTTCGACAATACCCTGCGTTTCAACGCCGACTTCACCTACGCCGACCGCGGCAAGAATGAGGTCCGTAAACGCACAGTGGTTCCCTACAGCACGGCCCCGGGCAAAATTTCCTATCTGGGAACCCCCGGCCTGGACGATTACCTGCAGGAGTACAACTCCAGCACCGACTACATTGCGGTCAATGCCTATGCCGAGTACGAAAACACCTGGAAGAAGAAACATTACTTCAAGGCGATGGCCGGCTACAACTACGAGCGTGAGAAGTGGAAGAGCGTTACTTCTAAACGATATGACCTTCTCACTTACGATACGGACTCGATCAACCTCGCCGTGGGCGACGATATGAGTATGTCCTCCTCGGAGACCCGCTGGAGGGTTGCCGGCTTTATGTTCCGCCTCAACTACTCTTACGACGAGCGCTACCTCTTCGAGGTCAACGGCCGCTACGACGGATCCTCCAAGTTCCCGACCAACAGTCAGTGGGGTTTCTTCCCCTCGGCTTCCGCCGCCTGGCGCATCTCCAAGGAGCACTGGTTTAAGGTGGATCCCAAGTGGATTACCAGCCTGAAGATCCGCGGCTCCTTTGGCGAACTCGGCAACGGCTCCGTATCGACTTACGCCTTTATGGAGCGGTTCTCCTTCTACAATCTGGGCAAGGGCACAAGCGAGTATAGCCGCTCCCTCGACGGGGTCAGCGGAATGCGCTACACCTCCGTCCCGTCCCAGATACCCGACAATCTGACCTGGGAGACTTCCCAGACCCTGGATGTCGGACTCGACCTCAGTATGTTCAGGGGACGTCTGGATTTCACCTTCGACTGGTACCAGCGTCGCACGTACAATATGTACACGGTAGGCCCGAGCCTTCCTGACACTTACGGTACCGACGCGCCGAAAGGCAACTACGCCGATATGCGCACGAGGGGATGGGAGTTCTCCCTCTCCTGGCACGACTCGGTCGACCTTCTCGGCTCGCCGTTCTCCTACGGCATCAAGGCGACCCTCGCCGACAGCCGCGCCTTCATCACCAAGTACTATAACCCTACTTTCTCCATCAAGGACTACTACGAGGGTTATGAGATCGGCGACGTCTGGGGCTGGAGGGTCGAAGGCTTGTTCCGTGACCAGGAGCAGATCGACACCTATTGGACCGACATCAACACCGGCCTGCCCATCCCCTACGAGCAGACGCGTATCCGTATGCACGACGACGGCATCACCAAGCCCGGTGACGTGATCTTCTCGGACCTCAACCACAACAATATGATCGACTCCGGATCCGACACGGTCGATGATCCCGGCGACCAGACCATCATCGGCAACACCCGGGCCCGTCTCCCGTATTCCTTCACCATCGACCTCAGCTGGTACGGCGTCTATGTGTCAGCCTTCTTCCAGGGTGTCGGCAAGCGACTGTGGTGCCCTACCAAGGAAGGCCCGTTCTGGGGCCAGTACTGCCGTCCGTACGCGCAGGCCTACAAGTGGCAGCTGGACAACTGCTGGAGCGAAGAGAACCCCGATGCGCTTCTGCCCAAATGGACCGGCTACTGCGGCATTTCCTGGCAGAGCAAGAAGATCGACCGCTATATGATGGACGTCTCCTACATCCGTCTCAAAAACCTCCAGGTCGGCTACAACTTCCCCAAGAAGCTTATCTCCAGGGCGAAGATGTCCGAGCTCTCCATCTATTTCTCGGCTGAGAACCTCTGGACGTGGTCGCCTATGCACAAGTACACCAAGGACTTCGACGTCGTGACCGTCTGCTACGGCTCCGACAGCGACCTCGGCGGCAGCGAGGGCGATGGTTACAACTACCCGACAATGCGCACATTCAGTTTCGGTCTCAACATCGGTTTCTAAAATGATGACGTTATGAAAAAGAGATTTACCTATATCCTTACCCTTCTCGTTTTAGGAACATCCGCCCTTTCCTGCTCACTGGATGAGCCGTTGATTACGGATGCCGACAGGGCGACCATTTTCGGCAGCGAGACCGGCATCAAGACCTATTCCTGGTCACTGTATGCCCTCATCCCGTCACTGGACGATGTCTTCTACCAGGAGTCTTCCCACGTGGACTATTGCGCTGCAAACAGCTATTGGGACTTTTATGTGGACGGGACCTACAACCCCGAGCAGGTGACTTCCTGGAGCTGGAGCGGTCTCCGCAAGATCAATTACTTCCTCGACGCACTCCAAAGCGAAGACTGCACGGTGGACGAGGATGTCAAGGAGCATTACCTCGCCCTCGGCAAATGGTTCCGGGCCTGGTATTACTTCACCAAGCTCCGCTCCTACGGCGAAGTGCCGTGGTTCGAGCACCTTGTCAGCAGCACGGACGAGGCAACCCTCTACAAGGGCCGTGACCCCCGGGACGTGGTCGTGGACAATATGATCAAGGACCTCGATTACTGTTATGACCACCTCAAGACGACCTCTTCTGTCGGCAACTCCCTGGTGTCCAAATCCGCAGCCCTGGCCCTCAAGGCCCGCATCTGCCTCTACGAGGCTTCGTGGAAGAAGTACCATCACCTTCCGGACCTGCTATACACTGCGGAAGACCTTTACCGCCTTGCGGCCCAGTCCGCCGAGTCGATTATGCGTTCCGGCGAGTTCTCCCTCCACACCGATCCGGGCGAGAAGGGTGCTTACCGCAGCCTCTGGTACAGCACCGAGATCCAGACCGACGAGGTCATCCTCGGCCTCTGCACGGATCCCGACTATGGCATCTACAATTCCGCCAACAGGCACTTCTACACCAACTACGGCAACGGCGACTGTATGTCCAGGGCCCTGGTGTTCGCCTATCTCAACATCGACGGCACACCCTTCACCAACAAGCCCAACTACGCGACGACCCTTTACAAGGATGAGTTTACCAATAGGGATCTCCGCTTGAAGCAGACGCTTAAGCATCCCCAGTTCGAGATGTATGGGGCTGCCGCCGGTGACCTGGTGCCGGACATCATCCACCAGAACGCCGTCACCGGCTATCAGATCATAAAGTTCTGCATCGACAACATCAATTACAACAAAGACTCCAAGGGCATCAACTCGATGCCGCTCATCCGCTATGCGGAAATTCTGCTGATTTACGCCGAGGCCAAGGCCGAACTCGGTATCCTCACCGCAACCGACTGGTCCAACACCATCGGCAAGCTCCGCGCCCGGGCCGGCATTACCGGCGGGCTCAACTCCTTGCCGACGACCATCGATCCTTATCTGCAGCAGACCTTCTACCCTTCGGTCACCTCTCCGGTGATCCTCGAGATCCGCCGCGAGCGGATGATCGAGCTCTTCTTCGAGGGCTTCCGCAACTCCGATCTCGACCGCTGGGCGGAAGGCCACCTCATCGAGGATCTCCCGTGGAGCGGCATCCATATTCCGGCCCTCGACTCCCCGATTGACCTTCGCGGAAAGGGTAAGCAGGAGTTATACTTCTCCCTCAAGTCGCTGGGTGAAATTCCCGCCGCCTACAGGGATATCTACGTACCGATTCTACCCGATTCTTCCACCGAGCAGGGACTCCGCGCCCACGAAAATCCTGCCGGCGGCTTCGACCTCGAATTCGTCTCCGCCATCCCGCGTATCTGGCACGACGACGACCGCCAGTACCTCGAACCCATCCCTCCGCAGATTATCCGCGAGTATAGGGACAAGGGATACGTGTTGACCCAAAACCCTGGATGGGAATAAATGAGAAGACTTATGAACGCAAAATACATCAGTAAACCATTACTCCTTCTTGCGGCGGCCGTGCTCACGCTTTCGGCCTGCCACAAAATAAGGGATTACGATTATTCCCGCTGGTATGAGGACCCTTACGCCGCCGAGGCCGGAAGGCCTTTGAAGGTGATGTCCTTCAACATCAGGAGCGCACACATCGATGCGGACGAAAACAAGTGGGACAACCGCCGCCCGGCGGTCAAAGCCATGCTCAAAGACCGGAGCCCGGTGCTTATGGGTATTCAGGAGTGCAACTTCATTCAAAGAGATCACATCTTCGAGGACGACCCGCGCTACGGAGCCATTGGTGTCGGCTTCGGTGGTCCTGACGAAGAGTGCGAGTACTCCATAATATTTTATTTGAAGGACTCCGTCGAAGTGCTTTCCTACGGCACATTCTACCTGACCAATACCCCGGACATGCCCAGCAGAATGGGACAGACCAACCACTACCGCGTCTGCACCTGGGCCCGTGTGAAGTTGAAGTCCGACGGCCGGGAGATATACCATTTCAACACCCACCTCGACACCAATGAATCCATTCAGGGTCCGGAGATGGATGTCATTCTCCCCAAGATCCAGTCCATCAACACCGACAATCTCCCCATTTTCCTGACCGCCGACTGGAACTGCGAGGAAAGTTCTACCGTCTTCAGCGGCATCAAGGGCTACGGATTCAAGAGCGCCCGCCTCGAGGCCAATGTCGGGGACTCCTACAAGACTTTCAACGGTTTCGGCAAATACACCGCGACCCTCGACCACTGCTGGTTCAAGGATTTCGCCGGTGTCAACCGCTTCACCACGGTCCGGGACAAATACGCCGGAGTGCCTTACATCTCCGACCACTATCCCATCGAAATCGTCCTTAAATTCTGACGGCTATGAGAAAGTTAACTGTACTTGTCATCCTCATCGCCGCGGCACTCTCCTGCAAGAAGGACCCTGCCGTGGAAGTAACGGCTTCCTTCACGACCAACAAGGACGTCTTCCAGGTCGGCGAGGAAATCGTCATTGAGAATACCTCGACCGTGAAGAACAACATCCTGGCCTTCTGCCAGTGGGAATACGGCGACAAGTCCGGGATGGAAAAATTCTACGGGCTCGAACTGGAAGGCGTTTCCTTCAATCTCCCGGGCCTCTACACCATCACCCTCACGGCATACGCCGAGCAGGGTGCCGGGAAGGATACCTATTCCCGGGAGGTGCTCGTCATCGACGAGAACGACATCCCCTGGGCCGATTTCGACTGCCCTGCGCAGGCGCGCGTCGGCGAGGAGGTCGTCTTCGAAGACCGTTCGATCGATAACATCGGCGGCATCAAGTCCTGGCGCTGGAATATCGGTGGCATTGAGTCTGTCATCGACTCCCCGGTCATTGTCTTCGACACTCCTGCCACCGGCGTTCTTGTGACCCTCACGGTCACGGATGCCTACGACGCAAGCGATACCGTAACCAAAACAATAGACATCATCGAATAACCGGATATGAAAAGAATCGTTCCATTTTTGATTTTCCTGCTGCCGGTGCTCTCCTGCAACAAGGCTGAGCCTGCACCGGAGGGGAAGGATTTGGCCTTCGTCACGATCCGGGCCTTCGAGACAAAGTCGGAGATCGGGACCAACACCCTCCCCGCCTGGAGCGAAGGCGACAGGATTTCCATCGTCGGAGACCTGTCGGATACTCCGGCGGAATTTACGCTCCGCAGTGGCGCCGGCTACTCCTCGGCTTCGTTCGAGGGCATAAAGCCGGAAGGCAATCTGTTTATAGCCTACTATCCTTCCACCGCAAGGTGCGACGGCATCACCTGGCGCGGCCTCCTCTCCACGAGGATCAGCCGTTCGACTCCTTCCCAGGACATAGGGAGCCTTCCCCTTTGGGGCCGCAGCAATGACATTACCTCGCTGGAGGTCAGCGCCGTCTGCGGCATCCTGCGCCTTGATCTCAAGGGCAGCGGGAAGCTGGACCACATCATCCTGGAGGCTGGCAGGCCGATTTCCGGCGAGTATCTCGTCAGCATTGTCGACGGCATCTTCGCCATCATCAACGGCTCCAATATCATCTGGGTGGACGCCCCTGAGACCGAGCTGATGCCGCTCAAGGCGACCCCGTTCTACTTTATTCTCCCTCCGGCGCAATACGAAGAACTGAAACTCACCGTCGTCCCCGCCGAAGGGGCGGCGAAGGAATACATCTTTCCGGATGAAATTGAGATTGAGGCCGGGGTCTTTACCCGTGTCTCGTCCGACAACCTTGTAGTAAACGACTAAAAGATACCCAAACTATATGAATCGCGTTTGTAAAGCAACACTTCTCGCGCTCGCTGCCCTTCTTGCAGCCGTGTCCTGCGAAAAAAAGGTTCAGTCGGTGAAACTCCCGGCGCCTTCTCCCGTCCTGGCGACAGCCGGGATCAACAACGCCACCTTCCTCTGGGAGAATGTCAAAGGTGCCGAGTCTTACCTGGTGGTCGTGGACGAAGGTGAACCGATCCCTGTCAAAGGAGTCAGCATCACCATCGGCGACCTGGAGCCCGCCTCCGATCACACTCTCAAGATGAAATCCATCGCCCCGGAAGGAAGTTCTGAGTACTTTGATTCCGATTTCTCGGCTCCGCTCAATTTCTCGACCTCCGGGAAGAAGAAACTGTCGATGCCCGACCTCAGCGCATCCGGCATCCTCCCCAGCGGATTCACCGTTTCCTGGCCCGTCGTGAGGAATGCCGCGAAGTACGTCTACAAGATTGACGACGGAGCGGAGAATCAGACCACAGAGACGAGTTTCACGGTTGATAACCTTGTCAACTCCACGCAGTACACCGTGAAGGTGAAGGCAGTCCCGTCCGAGGAAATGTCCGAGGTCGCGACCGAGAGCCTCTGGGCCTCTCTGGTGGTCACCACGGCCGGCCCCGCTGCCCTCGCCGCCCCGGCTCTCCGGGCCGAGAGCGTCCTTGGTGTTGAAATCACCATCGCCTGGGAGGCCATCCCCCACGCTGCGTCCTACGTATGCACCCTGAACGACGGCGAACCCGTTTCGGTGACGACCAACTTCGTCAAATTCGATGGCCTGCAGCCTGAGTCGCCGTACACCGTAAAAGTGTATGCCAAGCCGGCGGAGGGCGATGTGAACTACTCTGCCAGCGCCGTCTCGACCATCTCCGTGACGACGAAGCAGGCACCTTCCGAGGATGACAAGGAAGGCGACCTTCCCGATTTCGAAGAAAAGCCCATTTTCTAAACAGGAGGAACGATTATGAAAAAGTCATTATACATCAGCTTAGCCACGCTTACAGCGCTTTTTGCATTTTCCTGCAACAAGGAAATCGAGAATCCTTCGGTAAGTGACGGCCTCGTGACCTTTACCGCCACCACGGCTGACACCAAAACCGAGCTGTCCGGTGGCCATACCGTATGGTCGGCCAATGACCAGATCAAGATATTCTACGGTACGGAAGGGGCCAGCACCACAGCCTCTATCAAGACCGGTGAAGGCACTTCGCACGCCACCTACCAGGCTCCCGTTCCCGCCGATGTGGACTACTACGCCGTCTATCCGGCTTCGGCGGAGGCCTCCCTCTCCGGCAGCACCATCAGCGTTACTATTCCGGCGACGCAGAACGGAGTTTTCGGCGCCGGCCATACTGCCGTGGCAAAGGGCGTGGACAAGTCGTTCTCCTTTACCAATGTCAATGCCTTCCTGAAAATAACCCTTCCTGAGGCAGGATACACCCGCATTTCGATTGAGAGCCCTTCAGGAGGCGCTCTTTCGGGTCCGCTCGATGTCACGACCGGTGACGGGGTCGGGATTTCCCTCGGCAGCGGTGTCAAGAATATAGTGGAAGTTACCTCCGAGACGGGTTTCCCGGCCGGAGATGTTTACATCAGCGTCATTCCGGGCATTACCCATTCCGGCGGCCTTCTTCTGAGCTATTTCAAGAGCGACGGATACGTCGGCGGCTATTTCCTTGATAAGGAGATCACGACAGAGCGCTCCGTCATCCACAGCTTCGGTGAATTCGGTGTGACGGGCGAGTACTTCGCCAGCGTTGAGGGCGCCGGCAACAAGACCGGTATCAACGCGGAGAACGCGATGGATGTTGCAGCGCTTAAGGCGCTCCTGACAATGCCTGAGAACAGCGCCCAGCTGGAGGCAAAGGCTTCCGCCCTTGACTGTGCAACCATCCATATGGCGGCAGGGACTTATGACTTTCAGGACTCCGTGGCGATTGCCTTTCCCGGTCTTTCCGACAGGGTCCGGGTCAACATCACCGGCGTAACCGGGACCATTATCACCGGCCTCAATGCCCACAGGCTTCTGAATGTGGGTGCCAACGCAGATGTTTTCATCACCGACGTCACCTTTACCAAAGGCCTCGGCAACGCTTCCAGTAACTCCCCGATCCGGATTGAGGACGATGCGGAGGTGGTCTTCACCAGATGTAAGTTCCAGGACTGCGCCAACAAGAAAGCGGATGGCAGCTACGCCACAGGCGGCTGCATCTATGCGTTTGAAGACACAGAGGTGGCCTTTGACGGCTGCGAATTCTCCGGCAACCACGCTTCCTATGCCGCCACCCTTCTTGTTAAGGGTAAGGCGACTATCAAGGACAGCTATTTCCACAACAACGACGGCACCTGGCCCGGCAGCGCGCTTTATCTGGATTATGGGACCGCCGAGGTTGAAGTGACTGATACCCGGATAGAGGACAATACCGTCACCAAGGAAGGCAGCAACAAGCCCGACGGAGGTGCCATCGCTGTCATCCACGGTAAACTTACGATGACCGGATGCTCCATTCTCCGCAACAGCATCCCCGGCCGAAGGGGCGGGGCGATGCGCGTCCAGAACAGCGACTCCTATGCCAAACTCGTGAACTGTACGGTCAAGGACAATACCGCCGATTGGGGCGGAGCTATCAATATCACCGGCTCCGGTGTTGTCGAGGTAGAGGGCGGTACCTATCAAGGTAATAACTCGAAGGGCGGCGGCTGCTTCCTGTTGTCCGACAATGGGGAACTCTCCATCAAGGATGCTCTCATCAAGGAAAACTATGTCAAGAGCGGTGGCAGAAACGGCGGTGCCATTCGGCACGAAAGCAACGGAAACCTGACCATCCTCAACACTGTTTTCGAAGGCAATCATATAGATTACAATGGTGAGGAAGAAGCTTTTGGAGGTGCTGTTTCCGTTGACTGGGGCGTGAAAGACGCCGAGGTCACGATCGACGGATGCTCTTTCATCGGCAATCACACAAAAACCGGCGGTGGCGTGGCTCTTAGTTATCAGTCCAACAGTACGCCCGGCTCGGGTTGGTTAAAGGTGAGCAACACCCTCTTCGAGGGCAACTACAACGAATACACCGGCACCAACAATGAGAATTACGGCCGCCACGCCGGCGCTGTGCGTCTCGGCCATGACGGAACCGACAGCTATTTTGACAATTGCACGTTTGTAGGGAATTACACCCATTCGGCCGAGTCTGAGGTCAAGAGTTGCTACGGCGGCGCCGTGACTTTCTATTCCGACGGCAACGGCTACTTCAACAACTGCCATTTCGAGAACAACCACGCGACCCGCGGCGGTGCCATTTCGGTTTGGAACTGCACCGGAAGCGGCATTTACCTCAACGGCTGCACTTTCAGCGGCAACTGGTGCTCTTACAAGTACGGCACGACCATCTACTTCGAAAAATCCCACCACTTTGCAATGAACAACTGCAGCATCGCGGACGACACCTACACCCTTAGCGAGGATGAAGATGCCGCCTGCTGGGTGTACGTCGGCGGAGACTCCTCAGAAAACCTCCTTGAGGAGTGTATCATCAGCAACTGTTCGATGGTTGGCGCGGCCCGTTCCTCTTCGATGATGACGGCCCGTCCCGGCCAGTCGCTCGTGTATCTTACCAACCTCAAGAGCGGCAAGAATTACAACCTTGTCAACAACCTCATCGTTGCCGACAGCGGCCAGTATTCCTGGAAGATCGACGAGAACAGCTCGAACACTGCCTACGGCTTCAACAACGTCTATTCGGAGAAGACGGGCGACTGCCCGTACACGGCTTCCGGCGACACCGCCGGCAAGTCCAAGGCCGACCTGGGCTCCCTTGCCTGGGATGCCTCCGTGTTCGCCTGGAAGTGGAACGGCACTGTAGCCGGCGGCTACACGCCAATCACCTCCAGCAGCTTCTCCAGTGCAATCGGCAGCGCCAGTTCCTCCTTCAAGTCTTGGCTTGAAGAGGAGAGCGTGCTCGGCAAAGACCAGTTCGGCACCGACCGCGGCAGCGGAGACTGGTGGCCCGGCGCATATCAGAACTAAAAATGAGAATATGTATGGAAAAGACCTTTCTTGTAAATAGGGTAGGACGGTATGAAAGCCCTTTAGCAGAGATTGTATGCATCACTGAGGAAACAAATTTCCTCGGCAGCGACGGCAATTCTGAAAACTATGGCGAAGTGGATCCGTGGACAATCCCTGATAACGACTAAAACGTACTGCAATGAAAAAGTATTTCAATATCTTGACCTGCGCTGCGTGCGCTGTCGCGTTACTGTCCTGCCAGAAGGAAATTGAAGCCCCGGAGATCCAGGAAGACGGAATCATACCTTCCGGCTACACATTGGAGACCCTAAGGGGTCAAAGCGAAGCGACTAAAACCACGGTTGATAATGGCGTCACCCTATGGGCTGAAAATGACCAGATTAAGGTGATATGTAGTGACAATTCGGACAGTAATTTCACAATCCAGGACGGAGTTGGAACCAACACCGGCGACTTTACGGGCCTGGTTCCCGAGGGGAAGACCGCGGTCTATGCCGTGTATCCCGCTGCAAACTATTCATCTGTCAGCGGCTCGACCGTAAAGGTGAGCATTCCGTCTTCCCAGACCGGCGTTTTCGGTGCCGGCAACATAGCCGTCGCAAAGGTGGCGTCCGATCACAGCATGGCCTTCAAGAATGTCAATGCCTTCATCAGTTTCACCATCCCGGCGGAGATTACCAAGGTGGTTATATCCAGCGTCAGCGGGGCTGATCTCGCCGGCACGCTGTCCGTTGCCTGCTCCGGCGACGCCCCGGCTGCGGGCGCCTTGGAGAATGGTGCGTCCAGCGTAACGACGACATTCCCGGATGCCAACGGCGGTACTTACTATATTTCCGTCGCTCCCGGTGTCACCCACACTAAGGGCCTCCTCCTTACCTATTATAAGATGGTAGAAAACGAGGAGACAGAGTCAGGTACCTATTACCTAAACAAAACGATTACGACTGCAGCTAACTCCAACATTATTATGGGTACGGTTGAGGCTGAGGGCAATTATTATGTCACGGTAAGCGGTGCGGGGAACAAAAACGGTATGAGCTGGGCCAATGCGATGAGCGCCGAGCAGATGTGGAAAAAGCTCCACCTTGCCGGTACGGACGCTGCGACGGACGATGCCAAAATAGCCGCCATCGACGGCGCTGTCTTCCATATGGGCGCGGGTACGTACAACTTCGGTGAAACTCCTCTTCTGTCCTTTGACGAGGCCAATCCCGTCACCGTCACCTTCAAAGGCGGCTACAATGCCTCCACGGGCGCACGGGATTTGGAGAATAACCATACGGACTTCACCGCGGCTGCAGGTTATTCCGCCCTCCAGCTCTCGGGTAAAATGAACATAACCATGGACGGCATCCGTATCACCGGGAACAGTGTGGACGGTAATAAACGCGCTGCACTCGAGAGCACAGGCAGCGGCGTCGCCATCACCTTGGTCGACTGTGAGGTCAGCAACAATTCAAACGCAACGGACTCCGAAAAGGCCGGTGCGGGCATCGTCCTCACCGGAGGAACTCTCACGGCCACCGGAGTTACGTTCTCGAACAATACGGCATACACTGCTCCGGCCATCTATAACGATCACGCAACTCTCTTGATGACAGAATGCGTGTTCGATAGCAATGTCGCTACCAACTGGTGCGGGGCCGTCCGTCTCCGCACCAGTGGCACGAGTTCTTTCGAATGTACGTTTGAGGAATGCACATTCAGCAACAACTCGGCCGTGAACGACTATGGTGCCCTTCAGCACTCGGCCGGCACTTGCAACCTCAATAACTGCACATTTACAGGCAATACGGCAGGGGCCGCTTCCGATCACAAGGCAGGCGCAGTCGGCCTCAACGGGACAGGAAGCGTTGTTGTCAGAGGCGGCACTTTCTCCGGCAACTCGGCGTGTTGGGGCGGCGCTTTCTTCACGACCGGTTCTTTTATTGACGTCCGGGATGCCGTCATCACGGGTAATACTGGTCGTAGGGGTGCAGCTGCCTATTGTTTGGGAACATGCAATTTTACACGATGCACAGTAAGTGAGAATCATGCCGACTGGGGCGGTGCCTTCCATGTCTCTGACGCAAATGAAAGAAATGCTACCCTGCGTATTTATGGCGGAACCATTCAGGAGAATTATGCAAAGGGTGGCGGAGCCATCCTGTCTGAAAAAGGCGGGAATATCCTAATCGATCTCAGCCGTTCTGCAGGCACTGTTTTCGACGGGAACTATTGCACCAACAACGCTTCCGGGAACGGTGGCGCCATCCGTCACGAATCCGCAGGAAATATAAGCATTGTAGGAGCTACTTTCAGGAATAATCATATGGACTTTACCACGAATGACGATGCTGGTGGCGGTAATATTGTTTATGGCGGAGCTATTTCCATCTATGACGGACAGAGTGATGCCCAGGTCACGATTGATGACTGTATCTTTAATGGCAACTATTCGGCTTTTGGAGGAGGAACAGCCATCAGCTATCAGTCCGGAAGCAGCGGGGACAAGACCGGATGGATGAAGGTCAGCAATACGATTTTCTCCGGCAACCACACCGATTATACCGGCTCCAACAATACAAATTACGGCAGGCACGGCGGTGCGATAAGACTGGGACACGATACTACCCCCAGTTATTTCGATAATTGTACCTTTAGCGGTAACTACACACTTGCGTCGACCTCGGAGGTCAAGAGTGCCTACGGTGGAGCCGTGACTTTCTATGCCGATGGTAATGGCTACTTCAACAATTGCCATTTCGAGAATAACCATGCAACCCGTGGCGGAGCTATCTCGGCGTGGGGATGCACGGCAAGCGGTATTTATATGAACGGATGTTCATTCTCCGGCAACTGGATATCTTATTTTTACGGAACAACCATTTACGTTGAAAAAACCAAGTATTTCTGTATGAATAATTGCAGTATTGCAGATAATACATACACGCTCTGGGATGATGAGGATGCTGGCTGTTGGGTTTATGTAAATGGCGATAGCTCAGCACGGGCAACCGAGGAATGTGTAATCAGCAATTGTTCGTTCATGGGGTCCTGCAGAAAGACGTCTTCCTTGTCGGCCATGTCAGCTCAGGAGTTGCTATGGGTGAGATACATGAAAAGCGGGAAATACTGCCACCTTATAAACAATGCCATAATAGCCGGTGATAATCAGAATTCCTGGTGGATAAGTAATGCAAACACCATGGGGTACAACAATGTCTATACGAAAAAGGGAGAGACCAGTTCGACATACACCCCTTCAAATGACACTTCCGGCAAAGCAGTATCTAACTTCGGTAATCTATCCTGGGACAGTACTGATAACGTGTGGGTCTGGAATGGCACCCTTGCCGGGGGGTACTCGGGCATCAGCGCCAGTACTTTCACCACTCAGGTGAATGCCGGCAGTTCCGCCTTCAAGGCGTGGCTTGATGAGATCGGCGCGACAAACAAGGACCAGCTCGGCAACGACCGCGGCTCATCCAGTTGGTGGCCGGGTGCCTATCAGAGCGGAGCCATATGAAGGGATAATCTCCAGGCAATAACCTGGAACATCCGGTCTTCGGAGATGGACGACACGGGTGACCATGCATGGAGTGCAAGAAGGGGCGGCATGGCGGCGTTCATCAACGACCGCCAGCCCCAGATCATCTGCATGCAGGAGTGCGAGAGCGACCAGCGCAGTTACCTTACCAGTAACTGCGCCGGGTACGCCGCCATCTATGACGATACTTCGCTGAGCTGGTGGCAGCAGCTTTCCGGGGGAGAAAACTCCGCGGAAGTAATCCTCTACAAGACAAGTGAT